>Ga0209728_1000043_pt1 | contig 122759 bp, 158 predicted proteins | sample RifGroD1_FD_183997 | JGI IMG/M metagenome (GOLD analysis project Ga0209728, IMG submission 183997) | Groundwater microbial communities from Rifle, Colorado, USA - Groundwater D1 (SPAdes) (version 2) | ecosystem: Environmental > Aquatic > Deep subsurface > Groundwater | place: Rifle, Colorado... | reverse complement strand
CAAGTATTACCAGATGTTGGATAGTGGAGATGGAAATTTTGTTAGTAAATATGGAAGAATAGGAACTTCTGGCTATCAAACAAAAACTTATCCAATATCTAAATGGGAATCTACATATAAAAGTAAGATAAAGAAGGGATATGTAGATAATTCTAGACTTGTTGCAGAAACTACTATTACACCAAACAAGAAGAAAGAATATCTTGATATTAATAATCCTTCTATAGCACAAATTGTAGCAAGATTACAAGCAATGGCACGACAAGCAATTAAAGATAACTATACGATTAGTTCAAATAATGTAACGCAGGTTATGATCACTGAAGCACAATTAATATTGAATAATTTAATTAACACTGATGATATTGAATTATTTAATAAGATATTAGTTGACTTATTTAAAACTATCCCTAGAAAAATGGGAAAAGTTAAAGATTATCTTGCAAAAACAAATAAAGATTATTCTGAAATAATTCAAAGAGAACAAGATTTACTTGATATAATGAAAGGTCAGGTCATTCAACACTCCATTGAAGAAAAAGATGATAATGAAAATGAAAATACTAAAACAGAAGTAGAAAATAATAAAACAATATTAGATGCAATGGGATTACAATTTAAAGAAGTCACACAAGAAGAATTGAAAATGATTAAGAAAGAATTAGGTGAAATTAGTAATAAGTTTTATTCTGCATGGAAAGTTATTAATTTAAAGACACAAGAAAGATATGATGAATTCATACAAAAAGAAAATATAAAAGCTAAAAAACTATTATGGCATGGGAGTAGAAATGAGAATTGGTGGAGTATTATCAATTCAGGATTAAAAATAAGACCTGCAAATGCTTTGTACACAGGTTCGATGTTTGGTGATGGTTGTTATTTCAGTAATTCCGCAGATAAGAGTAAAGGATATACATCTATCAATGGAAGTTATTGGAGTAAAGGTACTTCTAATTCAGCCTTTATGTCATTAAATTCGGTTGCTTATGGTAAGCCATATGATGTATATTCATTTGATAATAAATTTCATAATTTAGATTATAAAAATTTACAAAAAATGTGTCCTAATGCGAATGTATTACATGCTCATGGTGGTACTGGTATGCTTAAAAGAGATGAAATAGTTATATACAATGAAAGTCAAACTACTATTAAATATTTAGTAGAAATAAGATGAAAGGAGATTGCTATTGGAGGAAAGAATAAATAGAATAAAAGATTTAACTGGTAAAAAATTTGGTAATTTAACTATATTGGCTATGTAAATGTGATTGTGAATTCCAAACAGAATTTTTAGTGCAAGGAAACAATTTAACTTCAGGTAATACTACTAGATGTAAACTATGTTCTTCTAAAAGTAAAATAATTAATTTAATTGGACAGAAATTTGATAGATTAGTAGTAGAAGAATTAATAAGAACTGAAAATAAAAATGCTGTATGGAAATGCAAATGTGAATGTGGTAATTATGTAATTAAGAATTCATATGAATTAAAACCAATGTAATTGTGAAAATAAAACTATTATCTATGTTTCTACACCTTCTTTAAAATCAGGTAACACTAAATCATGTGGTTGTCTACATGCAGAATCTATGAAAATTATGGGCGAGAATAATAGATTATTAAATGAATATGACTTATCAGGTGATTATGGAATTGGTTATACATCAAAAGGTGAGGAATTTTATTTTGATTTAGAAGACTATGATTTAATTAAAGGATATACTTGGTCGTATAATCCAGAAGGATATGTATTTTCAAATCCATTTGGTGAATATGTAAGAATGCATATGTTAATTATGAATTCAGATGGAACAAAACATGTCGATCATATTAATCATGTTGTGCATGATAATAGAAAAATAAATCTTAGAATTTGTGAATGTTTTGAAAATCATATAAATAGTAAAACATATAGTAATAATACATCTGGAAGAAAAGGTGTATCTTGGGATAATTCAAGAGATAAATGGATGGCATCAATTACATATAATAAAAAACAAATTTATTTAGGTAGGTTTAATAGTTTTGATGAAGCAGTTAATGCCCGTGAAATAGCAGAAAAACAATATCACAAAGAGTTTATTTGTGATATTTAATTATCAAGTTTATTATTCAAGGGAGAATTTATACTTACCAAAAACAAAAAAATATTTAAATTCTCTCTTGACAACTATACAGAATGTAATTATAATTATGAAAGTAGGAATGAATTAAGAAAATTTCATCAAAAATTTAAAAAGTAAGAAAAAACTAAGTAGAAAGGGTGATTTACAAAATATACCAATTATAAAACCTCTATAAATTAAGGGTTTAGAGGGTGTTAATTTTCTAAAAATCAGCATCAATGGAATATTTTATTCAAGCTTGGGTTTTAAATTAAATTTAAGATAAAATTTAAAAAGAAAAGGAGAAATGATTTATTTATGGTAGAAATTATAAAAGTACCGTATGAATCTATTGAAGTAAAAACTAGTACAGATGAATTACAAACTATTTCTGAAGGAGATAGAATTAGATTTATTACCGAGAATGGAGAGTTAAAAAAAGGTAATATAACTAAATTGAAAGGTGCTAAACCTGAAAAAGTAGAAATTGAATTTATTCCTAGTGATGGCAAACATAAAGAAACTTGGTCTGTGGTTGAAATGCAAGAAGGAAGTTTAAGGCTTATTGAAGATGATGAAGGTGATAATGAGGATGAAGAATAGAATTTAGTGAGTTTAATAGTTAACTATTAAATAAATATACAGATTGTAAAAATAAAAATATAAATTAAAAGGAGATTAGATTATACATATGGCAAATAATACATTTGAATTTGTTGGTAAATTATCAATAGGTAAAGAATCTGAAAAATTTAAACCTTATACTACAGAAAGTTACCCTAGTGGATGGACTAATAATAAATTACTTTTTAATGTTGTTGCAGGAGATAATCGTCACATGCTTGAATCTAAAGGTGGTTATTTTGCTAACGGAGAAGGTAAAATATATACTTTTTCAAAAGGTGGCAAAGATGCAGAAGGCAATCAAATAAAAGGTGAAAAACTAGAAATATTATGGAAGAATAGATTCAATCCAAAAGAAGTAGAAAAAGTTGCAGAGTTTAAAAAATTTGTTATTGATTTAGAAGAATATGGAAGAAGATATAAATTAGAAAGAATATTAGATGGTACTGCATCAGAAAAAGACATAGAAGAATTAAATGTTGAAGATATAAATACAGAAATTGAAAATAGCAGAAAGAAAAGAAAAGAATTTATTGCTGAATCTGATTATACTGAATATTTATATAAAGTTATTTCTTCTGGTAAAGTAGACAATAGATTATTTAAAGTATTAGGCAATATAGTTTATCAATATTCAGATAAAACAGGCAAATATTATAGAAAATATGTACCATCAAGGATTTATCTTGTTGAAAAAGATGCTATCCCTACATCTACAGGACAATTGACAGTATTTTTTAATAAAGATAGTGTTGATAAAAGCTTACTCAGTAAAACTAATAAAATAAATATCAATACATATATTAGGGAATATGATAATACTAGAAAAGAAACTATTGGTTGCCCTGTAACATTAGTTTTAGATACATCAAAAGATGAAACTAATGAAGCAAATAAAAAATTAAATAATTTATTTGAAAAACAATTCACTGTTAAAGATAAAACATGGAAAGAAATTGGTGTTAAGATTAAGATTTTAGATGGTTCACAAAAAGTTGAAATTACTCCTGATATGCTTGATGAAACACAAAAAGAACTTCTTGAATTAGGTGCTATTACTCTTGATGATATTAGAAAAGAAATGGGAGACACACCCTTATACGGAGATAGAATTTCAGAAATGGTAATAGTAAATGTAGCAAAAGGATATACAAAAGGACGTAAAGATACATTGTATAATACAGATGATTTTATTGTTAAACCATTAGAAATTAAGAAAGATAATAAATCCAATGATAATAATGATGAAGACATTTTTGCTGATATGGATTTAGATTTAGAATAAAATTAAGGGGTGAAATTCCCCTTGATTTAATAAAATAATAAATATTAAATAAAAGGAGATTACTTATGAGTAGAAGAAAAGTAGGAGTAAGAAAAGAAATTAAAGTTGATTTTGCAAATTTTAGTTATTTGTTAGATGGGATCGCCGGAATTGGGAAAACGACTATGGCATATGAAATCGGTAGAAAACTTTATGGAGAAGATGGATTTTTACTTCTAACTATAGGTCAAGAACCACTGCCTGAACATTTAGGTGGAATACTCAATGATAGAGCAAATGATTGGGCAGAATTAGAACAAATAGTAGATGAATTAGTTGAATATAGAAATACAGATTATAAAAATTTAAAATTAATTGGTATTGATACTGTAGATGAATTATTTAGATTAGGGGAAGAAGAAGCAGTTTCTATCTATAATGCAAGTGTTATTCCAGAAAAAAGAGTAAAATCTATTTCTCAAGCATTTGGAGGATTTCAAAAAGGTGAAAATAAAGTTGTAGATTTGGCTATTACAACAATATTTAAATTAAGAAATGCAGGTTACGGTATTTTCTTTATTGGACATACAAAAGTTAAAAATAAAAAAGATTTAATGACAGATATTGAATTTGAACAACTCACTTCAAACTTAGATGCTAAATATTATAATGCTATCAAGGATAAAGTTAATATCGTTGCATGTGCATACATAGAAAGAGAAATGAATGATTTAGAAACTGTTAAAGATGCTTTCAATAAAAAAGATAAACAAGTAGGAAGAATATCTTCAGAACGCAGAGTTGTAGTATTTAGAGATGAAGAATATGCAATAGATGTTAAATCACATTTTATTGATATTGAACCTAAAATTGATTTTGGTGCAGATGAATTTATTAATGCTATTCTAACTGCAATCAAAAAACAAAAAGAAAGATATAATTTTGAAGTAAATACTTCTGAGGATAATATTATTGAAGAAAACCCTAAAAAAGAAATTGAAAATAAGATTGATACAATAGAAACAGATGTAATTGATGAAGAAAAAAACAAAGAATTAATTAAATCAATCACTACTAAATATAAAACATCTACTCCAGAACAAAAAATAAAAGTTAAAGAAATACTTTCTAGTTATGGCACATCAAAATTTGATATTGCTTTACCAACAAAAGCATTTGAAAATATTTTATCATTATTTGAATAATAATTAAATAAAAGAGGGAATATTCCCTCTTTTATTATTAAAGAGGTGTATTTTATGCTTGTAATATGTAAATGTCATGGAATTAAAAAAGAGAGAAATACTTTATACAAAGTAGTTATAAATGGTAAAAATAATTATTATTGTAGTGAACAAGATTATATTAAAATACAAGAAGAAAAAGAAAGTAAAATAATAGTTTTTAATATGATAAATGATATATTTGGATATAAGGTAATTAATACTGCTATATTTAAAGAATTAAGTGAAATATCAAATATTCATTCATATGGTAAAATTAACTCCTATATACAAGATAATAAATCACAATTAGAAAAATTTATGAAAAAAGATTTTGACACTGAATATGGTAAGATAAGATATTTTTCTACTATATTAAAAAATAATCTTGTTGATTATAAAATTCCTAAGAAAGAAAAGGACAAAGAAATAAATGTAGAAATAATTAGTGTTAAATATACTTCTAAAAATAGAAAAAAGAATCTTAATGAATATTTGGATGAATTTGAGGTGGTTAATTGAAAGATTTTATTAGTGGCTCAGAAAAATATCTTAAAGAATTATTACAAGGAAGGAAATCAGTAGAAGGTAATGTTATTGCTTGTATTTATAAAGATTTATTATTATTAGATGAAACAAAATTAGAAGTAAAAGATTTCTTATCTATTGACGGACGTTTTTATTTTGCATTAGCAAAAAATATTAGAGATAAGGGTTTTAATTCAATTGATGAAATTACTGTATTGTCTAGTATATCTGAAAAAATTGAATCTGGTTTTCAAGATAGAGGTGGATGGAATTCAATTCAAAATCTCATAAATATTATTAATGAAAAAAATTGGGATACATATTTAGATATTCTTTATAGAGAAAATATTTTATTAAATCTTCATGAAAATGGTTTTAATTTATTAAAATTAATTGAAGAAAATGGCAAAAAAATTATACCAATTGAATTATTTAGAAAAATGGACAGTGAAAGTGTATTAGAATATTATGAAAATAAATTATCATCTTTTGCCACAGGAAATAGTAGTAAAATCTTAGAAGAAGGAGATTTAGAGATAAGTGACCAATTTATTAATGACTTACAAGAAGGTTTAGAAAGTGGAGTACCTTTTGATATATGTGGAAAAGATATTAATGAAAATGATGTAACTTGTTTCCCTTATACTTCTAATCAAATTGGTGGATTTTTAGATGGAACATTAAATATGTTAGGTGGTTTTTCTTCAAGTGGGAAGTCTACAATGTGGATTACAATATTAATGGGATTAGTTAATTACGAAAGAAAGATAATAATTATTACAAATGAACAAAAAAGTTCTGTTTTTAAAATACAATTAATAACTTGGTTACTTGCTAAAAAATTTAAATATTATAAAGTTACTAAAAAGAAAATAAAAAATAAAGATGAGTTAACAGAACAAGATAAAGAATACATAAAAAAAGCACAAAAATTATGGAATGAAGAATATAAAAAATATTTTAAATTTATTCAAATTGCTGATGCAGATATAAATTTAGTAAAGAAAAAAATACGTCAATATGCTTTAAGTTATGGATTTGATACATTTTTATATGATACATTCAAAGCAGAAATTAGTAATGATAGAGGAGATAATAATTGGTTAAATTTAATTAAAGATTCTAGAGAATTAGATAAGGTTGCAAAAAAATATAATTTAATAGGATTAGCAAGTGTTCAATTAGCACAATCATTATTTGGAACATTATTTTTAGATGCATCTGTTTTATCACAATCAAAACAAATAAAAGAAATACTTGAAACATTATTATTAATAAGACCTGTATTTTCAGATGAATTAGATAAAGAAAATAAAAGGTTTTATTGTAGACCATTTAGAAGAAAATTAATTGATGGAAAATGGTGCGAAGAAGAATATGTTGTTGATGAAACTGGTGTATACAGAATGTTGTTTTTTGAAAAGAATAGGAATGGAGAAAATTCAAGTGATACAGGAGTTGCTATGTTATTAAAGTTTAATGGTAATACAGGTGTATTTTCTGAATCTGCATATTGCAGACCGAAACATGGTAAGATTGGAATATAATTTATAAGAATGGAGCGAATAATTTGTGATAAATGAAATCAAACAAAAACTCATTAATAATCCTATACATATTAATAATATATTAGAATATTATGAGTTTTATAATATTGATGTCAAATCACAAGAAATTCGTTGTGGTATTGCAGAAGATACTAATAAAACATCAATAAGAATTAAATTACATAATAATAATTATTTATATGTTTCTGATTATGGCAGAGGGATAAATTGCGATTTTATCAGTTTTATTATAAAAAGCAAAAATATCAAATTTAAAGATGTTATTAACATAATAAAAAAAGAAATAGGAATGGATAATTTTTATCATATTAAAAAAGTAACACCAATATTTGGTGGGTTTTATGATAAGATTAAAATTAAAAAATCATCAATTGTAGAATTAAAATATTATGATGAAGATATCTTAACACCATACATAAATAAATTTAATGTAAAATTTATGAAAGACGGAATATCTATTGATACACAAAAAAAATTTAATATAGGATTTGATATATCAACACAAAGAATTACATGTCCTTGGTGGAGTTTTGACGGAAGATTGGTTGGAATTACAGGGAGATATAATGGTGATTATGAAGAAGATAATACATTAAAATGGTTTCCAATTATACCACATCCAAAATCACAAACATTATATGGGTATACTGAAAATTATCAACATTTACAAGGATGTGATGAATTATATATTGGTGAATCAGAAAAGTTTTCTTTACAATTAGATACAATGGGTATATATACAGGAGTAGCATTAGGAGGAAATTCAATTCATACACCACAAATTATAAATATAATTAATCTTAATCCAAAATCAGTGTATTTTTGTTATGATGAAGGATTAGATGAAGATATTATTATGATACAAGTTAAAAAATTTAAAACAATGATTAAATTTTTTGATATTAAAATAGGATATATAATAGATAGAAAAAATAAAATATTAGAAAATGGTTCAAAAATGAGTCCAACTGATTTAGGTAAAAATAATTTTATAGAATTAAAAAATAAATATGTCGAATGGATGTGACTTTTTGGGTAAAAAATGGAATGTATTAGAACCTAAAGAAATTTATGATACATATGATTCAATTACTAATAAAATATTAAAAATAAGAGGAATCAAAGATAAGAATAAATTTTTAGAACCAAAAGAAGAAGATATTAATAGTCCTTGGAAATTATCTAATATGAAAGAAGCAGTAGAAATAATTATAAATGCAATAGAAAATAATTTGAAAATCGGAATATATGGTGATATAGATACTGATGGAGTAACTTCATTAGTATTTATGTATAAATATTTAAAAAATTATAACATTGAACCACAAATACTATGTCATCAAAGGAAATATGGACATGGAATAAAAGTAAATAATGTACCAAAGGATTTAGATTTATTAATTGTAGTTGACAGTAGTAGTAATTCAGTTAATGAATGTTTAGAATTAAAAGAAAATATGAATATAATAATTTTAGATCACCATCATTTTGAAAGAGATAATCCATATGCAATAATAGTTAATCCTCAATATAATAATTACAGTAATAAATATTTAAGTGGAGTTGGAGTAGTATATCAAACTTGTAAAGCAATTGATGAAATTACAATGAATTTTTATGCTGAAGATTATATTGATATTTGTGCAGTAGGTTTAATTGGAGATATGATGAATGTAACACAACCAGAAACAAGATTTTTAATTCAAAAAGGATTATTAAAAATACATAATAATTGTGACCCATCATTACTTGCAATACTTAAATATTTGAAAAAAGAATATAAACCAAATGCTACAACAATTGCATTTTATTTAGTTCCATTTATAAATTCAATTATTAGACTTGGAAAAATTGAAGATATAATAAATATTTTAATTACAGAAGATGTTAAGAAGTTAAAAGAAATGATTAAATTATGTGGTGGAATGAATGATAAAAGAAAATTATTGCAAAGTGACATTGTAGAACAAATAGATAAAATTATTGATTTAACTCATAAAATAATAATTATTGATGCAACAAAATTAAAAGCAACATCAACATTAAATGGATTGATAGCAAATAATATCGCACAAAAATATCAAAAACCAACTCTAGTTGTAAATTTATATTCAGAAACAAATATTTTTAGTGGAAGTGGTAGAGGATACGGAAATAAATTTGATTTTAAACAAGTATTATCTGATACAGGATTATTTGAAAGTGTAGAAGGCCATAGTTCAGCTTTTGGAGTAGAATTTAAAAAAGAAAATATAGAAAAAATATATACAATTACTGATGAAGAATTAGAACATATTAAACAAGAATATATAATAGAAGTAGATATAAAAATAAATGTAGAAGATATTACATGGGATTTATTGTATGAAATACAAAGGTTATCATTTATTGCAGGAGAAGGATTTAAAGAACCAACATTTATTATTGAAGATTTAACTGTTGGAGATATTAAAATAATGAAAGATATTCATTTAAAATTTAATGCAGAAGATTTAGAATGTGTCAAATTTAATGTGACGGAAGAAGAGATAAAAAATATTGAAGATGCAATGTTTGTAGATGTAGTAGGTAGTTTAAGTGTAAATTCATGGTATAATTTTGGTAAAAAAGAAGTTATAAAATCAAAACAAGTTCTTGTTAAAGATGTAAAAACTTATTAAAAATAAAATATAATAAAAGGAGAGATTATATGGAATATTGTAGTATATGTAATATTTCAGAATTAGACACTTCAAGATTTAATAAAAATAGTAAGTATGGTAATAATCTTTGTAATAAACATTATTTACAACTAAAAAATCATGGAAAAATAATTGACTCCTCGCAACCTAATATTGTTATTAATAAAAAAATATATTGGTCATCTGAAGAGGAAGATATATTAATTGAATTAATAGAAAAAGTAACCCCATATAAAGAAATAAAAAATATATTAAATAAAACTATTACTGCGATCACAAGTAAAGTTAAAAGAATGAATTTAAATACTAAATATAAAAACAGTATGAATTATAAATCAATATACCAAGATTACGATTGGTGTTATCAAAAATACATAAATGAAGGATTAAGTCATGATGAGATGGCAAAAGAAGCAAATTGTACGAAAAGAGTAATTGAAAAATGGTGTACTGAAAGACATAGATTAACTCAAGAATATAGACAAGTTAATAAACAGTTAAATGAAAAGCAAAAAGATTTAATTGTTGGTTCAATGTTAGGTGATGGACATATTGATAAACGAGAAACTCAACCCATATTTATTGTAAGTCATGCAGAAGATCAAAAAGATTATTTATATTATAAATATAAATTATTGAAAGAATTTTGTAATATATCACCAACAAGACAAGAACCAGCATACAAAGAATTTAAAGGTAAATTATATTTATGTCAAGCAACATATAGATTATGCACAAGAATTCATGATTGCTTATTAGAATATAGAGGTAAAACATATACATATTTATTAAATTTAATGAATGAATTTTCATTTTCAATTTGGATATTAGACGATGGATATAGAAGTAATTCTAATTGGGAATTATGTGTTGCAGAATACACAGATGAAGATATAAATTTAGCTTTAGATATATTTAAAAATAAGTTTGATTTGTTTGCTAAACAAAAGAAAGATAAAAGATATTTATTATTTGATGCAAATTCGTCACGTAAAATAGATGATATATTATTAAGAAATATTCCTAATGAATTAGATATAATTAAAAATAAAATTATAGAAAAAAATATATCTAAAGAACAAAAAATTTTATATGTAAAATATAATAATGAATATATTAAATTGCATGAATTATGTAAAAATTTAAATTTAAATTATAAATATATATGGCAAAAATTAAATAGAGGTGGATCTATAGAAGAAATAATTAAACAAAAAGTGATTGGATTATGAAAAAAAATTATGTAGTCTATCATTTACATACAGAATTAAGTTTACTAGATTCATGCACTAATTTTAAATTATATGTAGATAAAGCAGTAGAATTAGGTCAAAAAGCAATATGTTTTTCTGAACATGGCAATATATATAATAATATAGAAAAGAAAATGTATTGTGAAAAAAATAATATTAAATATATTCATGGTGTAGAAATATATTTAACGGAAACATTTAATGAAAAAATAAGAGATAATTATCATACTATTCTTATTAGTCGTAATTTTGAAGGAGTAAAAGAGTTAAATAGATTAATTGATATTTCTACTCAAGAAGACCATTTTTATTATAAAAACAGGATATCATTTGATGAATTTCTTAATATATCAAATAATATTATTTGTATCTCTGCATGTTTGGCATCTCCAATAAATAAACTAAGTGAAAACAATCCTTATTATGAAAAACTTTTAAATAAATATGATTATTATGAAATTCAACCACATATTAACTCAGAAGATCAAAAAAAATATAATAAAAAATTATATGAATTATCAATTAAATATTGCAAACCATTAATTTGTGGTACAGATACACATGCATTAAATACTTATAAAGAAGAATGTAGAAGTATTTTACAAAAATCAAAAAAAATAGAATATGGTGATGAAGATAAATATGATTTAACTTATAAGAGTTATGAAGAATTAGTAGAAATGTTTAAACAACAAAACGCTTTACCTGAACATGTATATTTAGAAGCAATTAATAATACTAACATAATGTCTAATTCTATAAATGAATATGATTTAGATTTATCTTTTAAGTATCCAAAATTATATGATAATGAAGAAGAAGTGCTTAAAAAACTTATTAATAAAAAATATAAATATAAAGTATCTCAAAAAATTATACCACAAAACAATATTTATAAAAATAATATTTTAGAAGAATTCAGAGTATTTAAGAAAATTGGTATGATTGGATTTATGTTATTTATGTCCGAATTAATGACATGGTGTAGAGATAATAATATTCCTTTTGGTAACTGTAGAGGATCTGTTGGAGGAAGTACAGTTGCATATATACTTGATATTATTGATTTAGACCCAGTCAAATGGAAAACAGTATTTTCGAGATTTGTAAATGAAGACAGGATTGAAATTGGAGATATAGATGTAGATTTTTCTCCTTCTCAAAGAGAATTAGTTTATAATTATATTATAGAAAGATTTGGTATTGACTACACATCTTATATATTAGCAATAGGTACTATGGCAGAAAAAAGGACTATAGATAATATAGGTAGAGCATTAAATTTACCTATACCATTTGTAGCAAAAATAAAAGAAGAGTATGAAAAAAATCCTGAAGAAACAAAATTAAAATATCCAGATATATTTTATTATTTTGAAGGATTAGTTAATACTGCCGAATCCCAATCAATGCATCCAGCAGGAATAATCGCTAGTCCAATATTATTAACTGATTACTATGGAACAATATGGAAAGATAACAAAAGAATATTATGTATCAATATGGAAGAAGTTCATGAAGTATCTTTAGTAAAATATGATATTTTAGGACTAAAAAATATTGAAATTATTAAAGATACTTGTGAACTTATTGGTACTCCGTATCCATTATCTCATGAAATAAATTGGGATGATAAAAATGTTTGGGATGACATTATTACTTCTCCTGTTGCAATATTTCAATTTGAAGGAAGTTTTGCTTTTGATTTATTAAAGAAGTACATTCCCCTTAAGATTAATGATTTATCTTTAGTGAACGCATGTTTAAGGCCATCTGGTGCTAGTTACAGAGATAGATTAATAGCAAGAGAATTTAATAAAAATCCATCTATATTAATTGATAATCTTTTAAAAGATAATAATGGATTTTTAGTATTCCAAGAAGATGTTATCGCTTTTCTTCAACAGATATGCGGATTAAGTGGTAGCGAAGCAGATAATGTTAGAAGAGCAATTGGACGTAAGCAAAAAGATAGAATTGATGAAGCATTACCTAAAATACTTGAAGGTTATTGTGGTAAATCTGATAAACCAAGAAATGAATCTGAATTAGAAGCAAAAGAATTTTTAGATATTATTGAATCGGCAAGTTCTTATATGTTTGGATATAATCATTCAACTGGTTACAGTATGATAGGTTATTTATGTGGATATTATAGATATTATCACCCATTAGAATTTATCACTGCGTATTTAAATAATGCTAATAATGAGGATGATATTAGAGATGGAACAGAATTAGCAAAATTAAAAAATATTAAAATTAGTCCTATTAAGTTTAGATATTCAAAAGCAAAGTATTTTCCCGATAAAGAAACAAATACTATTTACAAAGGAATAGGTAGTATTAAATTTTGTAATGATAATAATGGAAGTAAATTATACGAATTAAGAGGTAATCAATATAATAGTTTTTATGATGCAATGAAAGATATTTTATCTACAGGTATTAATTCTAAACAATTAGATATACTTGTTAAATTAGATTTCTTTAGTGAGTTTGCTAAATCCAAAAAGATATTAAGATTTATTGAGTTATATAATATAATTAGTTCAGCTAAACAATTATCTAAAGATAAAGTTACTAAATTTAATATTAATACTGAAATAATAACTAAGTATTCTAGGCAAACTGAAAAGAAATTTATATTATCTGATAATATAAAAATACTTGAAGAATTATGGGAAGAAATACCAAATAAAAATATTAATATTAAAGAAAGAATACAAACAGAAGTAGAATATTTAGGATATCCAGAAACAAAATCTAATGCAATTTTAGAAGAATATGCTATGGTAATAAATATTAATACTAAATATAAAAATCCAGTAATAACTTTATATGAAATAAATAATGGTAATACAGAAATTATTAAAGTTAAGAAAAAACAATTTGATTCAAATCCTTTTAAACTTTATGACGTTATTAAGACTAAAGAAAGAAAAAGAGAAAATAAATGGAAGAAAACAGAAGACGGTTTTGAAATGATTAATGAAAAAGAAAATATATTATCATCATGGACAATAGTTAAGTCAAAAGAGGAGGAAATGTAATAAATATAAGTAATTATAAATATACAGATAAACAACAACAAGAATTATTATCATCAATCACAATAATTATAGATACAAGAGAAAAATCATGTGAACATATTATTGAATATTTTGATAAAAAGAAAATTAAATATATTATAAAAGGATTAGATAAAGGAGATTATAGTTTTTTTCTACCTAAAAATGATGAATTATCAATTAATAGAGATTTATATTTTGATAAGGAAATAGTTATAGAAAGAAAAATGTCTTTAGAAGAATTAAGTGGAAACTTTTCTCAACAAAGAGATAGATTTGAGAAAGAATTTATTCTTCATAAAGGTAAAATGTATCTTTTAATTGAAAATGCAAATTATGAAGATATTTGTAATGGTAATTATAAAACTGAATATAATAAAAAATCATATTTAGGAAGTCTTCATAGTTTTGCTAATCGTTATAATATTAATATTATGTTTATGCCTAATAATCAATATAGCGGATTATATATTTGGGCAACATTTTATTATCATTTAAGAAATATCTTAAAATATTAAATAAAGGAGTATAAAATGTTAAATAAAGAATTAGTAATAGAGAAAATGAAAGAACGTGGATTTACTGTATATGCAAATATAGGGAAAACAAAAATACAATTTATTTCTTCACATATGTATGATATTCATTATAAAGAAAATACATCAATACGTAAAAGAATACCTATAATAAACATAATTGTAGATTTAGAAAAAGACGAATATTATGGAATATATAATATAAAAGAAAGTATTAACACTCTGAATTTACCTGTCTGTGGATCTGTCCTTAATGATAAACATTTTGATAGTAATGTTTGTAAATTTGAATCTCATGCTAAATTATTAGAGAATTTTGCTTAACAAAACATAAAAATAATTGTTGACAATCACCAAATAATCAATTATACTATAATCAATAGGAGAGATAATCATTCATCATAATTTATACATCACACTCACACCAATAATGATTATCTCTTCCTAATCACCTTAACACTATCTTAACATAATCTTAACAATCCTTAACATGAAAATGGAAGTATACACTCGAAAACAGAAGATAATCAAACCAAAAATCCAAAAAATCAACACAAAATCAAAAGGTTTGGTCATGAAATGGAAATTATCAATAAAAGGAGAATAAAAAATATGGAAACTAAAATAATTGAATTTGAAGGTATTAATTCTGGTGATTATGAATGTTTTTGTTGGGATGTTGATATAGAAACATTTAAAAGAATAAAAGGTAAAGAACCAGATGAATTTGATTATGCTGAAATAGATGATTCTGATTTTGATAATATCAAACCAATAGGAGATAAGGTTAGATTATATCCTATTGATATTTTTAAAGGCAATAAAGTTAAAGTAAAAATTGAAATAGAAGATTTAGATGAATACAAACAATGTTCTGATTGTGGTAAACTTTTAAAATTATCAGATTTAAAACCACATAATAAATATGAAGAACATAATGATTATTTCTGTGATGATTGCTTAAATACATGTTCTGTATGTGGAGAATTATTTGCTGATTATACAGGATCAGGAAAATGTAATAGTTGTGCAGATTAAATAAAAAGGAGATTAATATAATGTTTAAATGGTTAACCAATTATTTTAAGAAAACAAAAAACAATTCAAATAACAATCAAAATCCTATTTGTAAAGATTGCCAATGTAGTAAATGTTCATTACAATGTACTATGGGTGGATGCGATGTTTGTGCGTTATGCTTAAAAACAGAGATTAGATCAGATTGCCCATATTTTGAAGAGTAAAGGAGAATAATATGAATTACAACAATGAATTAATAAAACTAAGATTAAAAGAACAACAACTCCACCAACAAGCAGAAATTGATGGATTCACTTATGACTCTTTAAACAAAAAATTCATTAAACAAGACGAACAAATCTACATTATCCACATAGCAATTAATACAATTGGTGGAGGAGAAGATTTAGGAAAATTTGAAATATATGATAAAGTATTTCAAATAGATGAACAGTTTGCATTAAATTCATCAAAAATTAATAATCTATCTGATTTTATGGATAATGTATTATATATAAAAGATTGGGACAAAGACTTTATAAGATGTAATGTATTTGAACAAGTAGAATTATCTAATTGGTTTTACTGTGATACAGAAAGAAGTGTTTATAAAGATTATGAAAATATTATTACTTTTAGATTTTCATATAATGATCATATGATGGGAAATGTGACAATAATGAAATGTAAATCAGAAGTGTTAAGAACACATAAAAATATTTATCATTATAGTAAAAGCTATGCTATGGATTAAATTTAATAAATTATGTCTTTTATTCAAACTTTTAATTTTAATAAATTGATGAAAATAAACCTTGACATACTAATAACAAAATGGTAATATAATTGTAGATAAAAAAATAAATTAAAAAGGAGAAATTAATTATGAGTAATATGAATATTGATCTTTTAAGAAGTAAACTAGAATTTTTAGCAGAACAAGTACACAATTCATGGTGGGAAGAAAAGAAAAAACAAGGATTTCATGCACCTAATGAATGCATGTTTTATTCTAAACTTAATGGTACAGAAGAAAAATTCACCAAACATTGTGATAAATGCCATGCTGATATGTATCCATATGATGAATTGGCAGATAATATTCAAGAGTATGACAGGGTAACTGTAAAAACAGTTTTAGATGCAATTGAAAAATTATAATAAATAAAAAAATAAAAAAGGAGATTTATTATATGATTAAATTAAATGGGCAAGAAATTAAGTTCGATTCATTACCAAATAATGAGACATTAATAAAAAATAATCAATTAAAACATTTAGAAGATACATATAATGTTAGGTGTGATAATTTAGTTGAATTTAAGTATGAAAATGATAGTGATTTAATTAAGTTAATGTTTGTTAAAAAGTATTTGGATAGTATAAATTATAGCAATGTTAAAATAGATTTATTAATTTATTATATGCCATATAGTAGAATGGATAGAGATGAAGGAGAAGCACTATTTACATTAAAATATATTAGTGACTTTATTAATTCATTAAATTTTACAAGTATTAAAATAATTGAACCACATTCAGATGTTACTTCTGCGTTAGTAAATAAATCAATTTCTAATTTCCCTTCTATTAAAATATTTAATAATGTATTAAATATTGTTAATTTTAATAAAGAAAAAGACTATGTATATTTTGCAGATGGTGGAGCAGAAAAAAGATATAGTAAAATGATAGATAGTGGATTTAATACATTAATTGGATTTAAGAAAAGAGATTTTAAGACTGGTACAATAACACATTTACAAGTTATTGGAGATATGATAAACAAAGATTGTAAAGTAATTATATTGGATGATTTATCGAGTTTCGGTGGTACTTTTATTTTAGGTTCAGAAAGATTAAAAGAAATGGGAGCAAAAGAAATATATCTTGTTATAGGACATTGCGAAGATAATATATTTGAAGGTAAAATATTTAATACAGATTTAATTAATAAAGTATTTACCACAAATAGTATGTTTACTGATAAAACTAAATGGTTAAGAGAAAAATGGATTCAAGAAAATAGAATCAGTATTTATGAAATTAATGATTTAATATAATATTAATATAAAAAGGAGAATAATTAATATGAGTAAATATATCTATCCAGCAACATTGCTATGTGATTTTTATAAAGTAAGTCATAAAGAACAATATCCAAAAGATACGGATAAGATTTATTCAACTTGGACACCAAGAACAAGTAGAGTAGAAGGAATTGATAAAGTAGTTGCATTTGGTTTTCAAGCATTTATTAAAGAATATTTAATTAATTATTTTAATGAGAATTTCTTTAATAGAAATATAGATGATGTTGCTAATGAATATAAAAGAGTAATTAAATATACTCTTGGTGTTCAAAATCCTAATGTATCACATATTATTGAATTACATAAATTGGGATACTTACCTTTAAAAATTAAGGCAGTTAAAGAAGGAACATTAATTCCTATTAGAGTACCTATGTTAACAGTAGAAAATACTAGCCCTAAATTCTTCTGGTTAACTAATTATATTGAAACTTTAATGAGTTGTTGTTTGTGGCAACCTTCTACAAATGCAACATTAGCAAAAGAGTATAGAAAAATTCTTGATGAATATGCAGAAAAAACTGGTGGAGATATGTCGTTTGTCCAATTCCAAGGACATGATTTTAGTTTTAGAGGGAAAGATTCACTTGATTCTGCTAAATCTAGTGGTGCAGGACATTTACTTTCATTTGTAGGGACAGATACAATTCCATCAATTTTATATCTTGAAGAATTCTATAATGCAAACATTGAAAATGAATTAGTAGGAACATCGATCCCTGCAACGGAGCATAGTGTAATGTGTGCATACGGACAAGATGAATTAGAATCTTATAAAAGAATTATAACTGAAGTTTATCCAAATGGTTTTGTATCTATTGTAAGTGATACGTGGGATTTGTGGTCAGTATTAAATAATGTTATTAAACCATTAAAAAGTGAAATTATGAATAGGGATGGTAAGATTGTAATTCGTCCTGATTCTGGTGATCCAGTTAAAATTATTTGTGGAGATTTAAAATCTGATAATGAAAATGAACGAAAAGGTGTAATAGAAATACTTTGGGATATTTTTGGTGGTACAATCACAGATAAAAATTATAAAGTATTAGATTCACATATTGGCTGTATTTATGGCGATGCAATTACTCTTGAAAGATGTAAAGAAATTTGTGAACAATTGATGAAAAAAGGATTTGCATCTACTAATATGGTTTATGGAATTGGAAGTTTCACTTATCAATATAATACTAGAGATACCTTTGGATTTGCTTTAAAATCAACTTATGCATTAATTAACGAAGAAGAAAAATTCTTATTCAAAGACCCTGTAACTGATAATGGAATTAAGAAATCACAAAAAGGATTAGTTGTTGTTTATAAAGAAAATGGTAATATAATTTATATTGATAATTTAACATTAGAACAACGTGAAAATTATAAAGATATTGATTTACTAGAAAATGTATTTGTTGATGGGAAACTTTTAAGAGATGAAAGTTTATCAGAAATTAGAGAAAGGGTTTCAAAATAGAAAATATTTCAGATAAAAATACCATATATAGTAGCGAGAAAACTAATTAACCACTATATATGGTAGTAAAATTAAGTTTGAACGAAAGATTCGTTTTATCACAATATGGGAATTATTACGTAATATCGTAATCTTATTGTTATTTATTAATAAAGTGCTTATAAACCCTTATAATACAAGTGTTTAGAGACACTTTAAAATGAGAATTTAATAATATAAAATAATATCGTGACCAAACATCGCTTTTATGTCAATATTTACAAATAAAATTAAAAGGAGAATAATATACCATATGAAGAAACACATCAATTACCTAAAATACATCTTAGAACACAAAAAAAATGTATTTATTGAATGTTGGAAAGATAAACAATACATACATGCATTTACACATGATTTAAGTAAATTTTTACCTACAGAATTTATCCCATATGCAGAATGGTTTTATGGGTATCATGGTGTAAAACTTGAAAAAGATTATAACTATGAACAATTAAATAATGGAATGTCTAATGTAAGTAGGAATTATTTAGAAAGTAAAAATAATTTTAACAAAGCATGGGAACATCATTATAAAAATAATCTTCATCATTGGAATTATTGGATAGATAATAATGAAAATGCAATTGATATGCCATTAAAATATATTAATCAAATGATTTGTGATTGGAAAGCAATGAGTAGAAAATTTGGTGATACTCCACAATTGTTTTATAAAAACAATAGGCACAAAATGAATTTATCTACTAAAACTAGATGTAATGTAGAGTTTATTTTAGGATTTATTGATTCAGGATGTTATTGCAGTTTAGTTACATGGGATGATTATTTAAAATTAAATAATGTAGATGAAGAAGTAGATTTTTTTAATATAATGGTTAATCAAGCAAATAAAAAATAAAATAAAATAATAAAAGGAGAATAAAATTATTGGCAAAAATACATTTAGACAAATACTACACGCCTCCAGATTTAGCAAAATATATAGTAGATAAAACTAGAGAAATAATAGGCGAAGAAAATATTACTGAATATCTTGAACCATCAGCAGGGAGTGGAGTATTTCTTGATTATTTAGATGAATTAAATTTACCATATTCAGCATATGATATCGAACCAGAAGATGATAAAGGTAGAATTATAAAACAAGATTTCCTTAGTTTAGATCTAGAATATAAAAAAGGTAGATGCGTGATTGGTAATCCACCATATGGAAATATGATGAAATTAGCAGAGCAATTTTATAAGAAATCCATAAAATTAAGTGATTATATATCATTTATTCTCCCTGTAAGTCAATTAAATAATAAAATTAAATTATTTGATTTTGATTTAATATATAGTAAAGATTTAAATATAAAAGAATATTCAAGTAAAAAGATTTATTGTTGTTTTAACATTTATAAAAGACCTAAAAATAATTTAAATAAAAAACCAAATTATAAACTTAAAGATGTTGAAATTAAAACTTCTCATAGAAAAGCGAATCCACCAAAAACACATTTTTTAACTAAAGATATTTTTGATTATGATATAAGAATATGTGCATGGGGTTCTTCTATAGGTAAACTATGTGATTATGAGGGGCAGTATTCAACAGAAATGTGTATTAAAATAAAAAACGACAAATATAAAAATAATATAATGAAATTATTAATAAATACAAATTGGACTGAAGTATATCCAATGATTGGTACTCCACATATTAGTTTATGGCATATTTACAAATACATAAAAGAGCAAATACCAGAAATAAATTGATAACTATATACTACATATAGTAGTTATTCAACTAAATACATACCATATATAGATAAAATTTATTAAAAATCGACACCAAATTTTGGTTTTATCATGATTTTATAGAAATTATAAATATATTTATAAAAGGAGGATTACATGTTAATTGTAGATAGAGAACATTTTATTTCTTATATTAAAGGTATTTTATTATTTAATGATAATGGTAATGTATTTGCTATAGATGAATTAAAATGTAAACAAGCAGAAGAAATAATAAATAATGGAGAAGAAATAGGATTTACTATAAAAAATATTTTAGTATCTAAAATTTATAAAGATAAAAATGATGAGTTTGTTGAAGTATTAATTTAATAAAAATTATGATTGTCAAATAAAATATTAAAGAAAGGAAGATAATATTATCAAATGTTAGAATGTTTGGATATAAGTAAACAAATAAAATTATTAGAGTTCAATATTAAAAAATATACTAAACAAAGATATAAAAATGGATATATATTTTTTATTCCTTTACAAAGAGAAGAAGACAGAACGCCATATTTAAAAGGTGAATTTCAACATGTAGGGGTATATGTTGAAGACACTTTTTATGAATGTTTTAATTATGAAAATACAATCATACAAAATGCCAATAAAAGAATTAAAAGATTATCAGAATTAAACCCCATATACATACCAATAAAAAATATAAATACATGGAAAATATATGATAATATTTTTTCTGGTACATGTTGTGATGAATTTGTTGCAAGAGTTATTGGTTTATCTAATAATAAAGGTATAAATAAAGGCGAGTATTTTCCAGAAGATATTTATAACATAATATTAAGGAAGTGAGATTTTTGAGTAAATGGAGTAGTAATGAATCATCAAAAGAAAACACTGAATATTTTTTTACAGGATGTATTTTTGCATCATTAGTATTTATTGTTATTATAATAATATGGAATATGTTCATTTAAATAAATAATTAAAATATAAAAATAAAAATAATAATTTAAAGGAGATAATGATTTATATGTCAGGAATGTTTAATATAATGAATCCTATAGAAAGATCAAACTATGTTATATCTAAAGAAATTGACGAGTATTTATTACATCATGGTTTTGAATATAAAGATAAAACATTTATTAAATCATATAGGTATAAAAATTCAGATTATATTATGTCTGATATTATAATTACTACAGTAATTTTTTATTCAGAAGGTGTAAGGATAAGAGTATGCAATGATAAAGGAAATCCTGTAATTGGTGGTTTTGGTGAAAAGTTTTTATTTGAAAATATTGCATCACTAGATAATTTTATTATTTATGTTAATAAACTTTATAATAAAATAGATTTTAAATAATTATTGAATATAATAACAATATAATATATTAGTAAATTTTAAAAAGGAGAAAAACATATGAATTCAGAAGATTGGGAATTCCTTATGAATGTGTCAAACCGTGTATATGGATGGCATGATGGTAGAAATCATTATGAATATAATAATAATGATAAAGAATGGATTGATTATGTAAATAATTCCCGTAATAGGAAAAGTAATAACAAAAGTTCTAATTCTAATGAGAAAGTAGGATATATAGAAAAACTTTATATATCTTGTTTAATTGGAAGTATTTTATTTATTATTATTTCTGTAATATTTGGTATTAGATAATTAATTTTTATTGAAAATATTATTTATATTAAAAATATAATAATTAGGAGGAATTAAATATAGAATTAAACAAAATATATTTAGGTGATTGCTTAGAATTAATGAAGGATATTGATGATAAAAGTATAGATATGATTTTATGTGATTTACCTTATGGTCAAACTGCAAGAAATAAATGGGATACAGTAATACCATTTAATGAATTATGGATGCATTATGAAAAAATAGTAAAAGATAATGGGGTGATTTGTCTATTTGCTAATGGAATGTTTACAGCAGATTTAATGATAAGCAATAGAAAAATGTGGAAATATAATTTAATTTGGGATAAAATTATGACTACTGGATTTTTAAATGCTAATAGAATGCCGTTAAGAAAACATGAAGATGTATTAGTATTTTATAAGAAACAACCTACATACAATCCACAAAAATTCAAAGGAGAAAAGAAAAGTCATTCAAAAGGTGATAAAATAAGAGATGATATTAGTGGAAGTAATTATAGTAAAGCAAATATGATTGATAAATCTAATGAACATGGAGATATGAAATTTCCTACTTCTATAATTACATTAAAAAAATGCATCCTAGTTTAACTATTCATCCTACTCAAAAATCTGTAGAATTATTTGAATATCTAATTAAAACATATAGCAATGAAAATGACATAGTTTTAGACAATTGTATTGGTTCTGGTACTACTGCCATTGCTTGTATTAACACAAATAGACAATATATAGGAATTGAAAAAGAAGAAAAATATTTTAACATCGCAAATGAAAGAATTAATCAATTAATTAACAAAAATACATAAAATAAAAACATGATAAAATGCCTGTTTCATTCAAACATGGCAAAAATACCTAAAAATATAGATTTTTCAATATTTCCATAATTAGTGCTTGTAAACCCTTATAATTCAATACTTTACAAGCACTAATTTACCAAAATTTAAACTATCAATATAGATATCATGATAAAATCTGAATTTGGTCACAATATTAGGTAAAATTTATCTTGACAGAACATAAAAATAATTGTATACTACATATATAGAAAGTAAATATAAATTAAAACATAAACATATAAACAATATAGAAAGAAGGAATAAATCATACGCAAACCTAAAAATACTCAATTAGAAAATAAACATAAAGACGATGAAGAAATAGAATTAGAAAATCAATACATAGATGACGATAATGATGATATCAATGAAGAATCTGTCTCAACAAATAAAAATAATTGTCCTAATCTAATTAGAGAAATTGTTAAAAAAGAATATCATTATGAAGATGGAAGTAAAATGTATATGGAATATCCTAGATATACTTGTAAAGAAATAATAGATAAAGGTAAGACAATAACTTATGTTGGATGTTGTGGAGTATTAAAATGGTGTGATAAGATTAAAAATAAAGAAAATAAGAAAAGCGAAGAAAAAAATGATGGTAAAATTGCATTAGAGATAGAGAAGATTAAAAATAGTCAGAGAAAACAGAAGAAAGAAGAAGGAGAATAAAATTGATATACTTTGATAAATCAAAAATAAATAATCTCCCATTATCTTGTCAAGAATGTGAATTAAGAAGTAAAAATAATTGGGTTTGTAGTTTAGTAGAATGGAATCATACTGTACCATTGAATACTCAAAAATACGATATAGATGAAAAAGAATATTACGATAATTATTGGAAACATCCTGATTGTCCATTAAGAGAAACTTCAAATGGTAAATATGGCAATGAAGAAAACTCTAATTATGCAGATGCAATTCTTGATGTTGATTCATTAATAGAAAAAGTAGAAAATATATTAGAAAAATCAGAATGGTATAATAAAATTTATTTGAGTAATGAATTAAATAGTATTTTAACAAAGTACGAAGGTATGTTGGCAAGAGAGGAAGGAGAATAAATATGGATTACATAAAAGAAATAGAAAAAATAGAATCTGAAAAACAAGAAATTATCAACAAAGCAAAACAAGAAGGATATATATTTGTTAATAATTTATTAATAAAATCTAATGAATATATGCCAGTGATAGAAGTTTATGTTAGAGGTGAAACTTTATATGAATCTGCTGGTAGATATTTTGTATTTAAAAATACAATTCCACTAACCAGAGAACAAGTAAATGAAATTATAAAATATAAAGAATTTAACGTAGAAAATATAATTGAAATTATGTATAGTAGTTTTGTAAACGAACTAAAAGATTTAGATGGTTTTTATGAAATATTAGATATGTATGGCCATTTAGAAGAAGAACATATAAACTACATAACTAAAAAAGAAGATTTAAAAGAAAGATACCATTTAGATAAAAATCAAAATTTATATATGGAATTTTATTTTCAAGATTCATATAATAATATGAATGGATTTGTAAGTATTTTTGATATGCGAGTTGAAGATTTAGAAGATGAAACGAAAGAATCTGACATATTTTTAGTTAAATATTTAAAAGACAATTAAAAATGATAAAGGAGAATAATTATCAATGAAACTAACTTTCACAGTAGAATTATCTGATTATGATAGTCCTTTAACTATAGAAGATAAAATAGTTGAATCAGCAGCAAGGTAAATGATTAACGAAGTTTTAAACAATAGATATGAAAAATCAGGTAAAACATTTAGAGATAAATTAATAAATGAAGTTAAAGATATGTTATTAGATGTTATGGATACAGATTTTAAAGAAGAAGTTAAAAATAGTTTAGTGGATGATTTGAGTAAGAAGTATGTAGAGACAAAACAATACAAAGAAGTCAAGGAACAATTTGATATTAAATCTGACACAGAGATTAAGAATGGATTAAAAGATATTGTAGGTGAATTAGTAGGTATGGAAATGAAGAAGAGATTTAAGTAAAGGAGAAATAAAATAAATGTTATATACAACATATCTATCAAAAATGAATAAACTACCTGACAACATCATCAAATTAGTTATCACACGTTTTCCACCTAAATCATTTGATGTAAATAAATATCATAATACATTTATTGTTAAGGAATTAGCACCTTATGCAGAAATATTATTAGATTATAAAAAAGACAATGATTGGGATAAATATGTAGAAAGATTCAATCGTCAAATGGAAAGAGATCATATTATGGCAATATATTTAGATAAGTTATATTTAAAGTTATCACAAGGTAATGATTATGCTTTAATATGCTATGAAAAAGATTATAAACATTGTCATAGATATTTGATTGCTAAGTATTTAGAAAGTAAAGGGATTGAGTGGAGAGAATTTTAAATTATGATAAAAAAGAGAAGTTGACATTATTACATAATTATCTTCCGACGGATTATTATCTTGATCTCATCAACTTCTCTAATAGTAAAATAACCAAAGGCAGTTTAAAATATACATATACAGAAATTAAATAAAATGAAAGGAGTAAAAGATTATGACTAAAGGAGAATTAATAAATATATTACAAAAAGACAATTCTTCTCTTGATACACCTATTATAATTTATTTAGAATGTACAAATAATGATGCAGGAATCTATGGTAAAATTGAAGAATTAACATATAATAAAAGACATAAAGAATTACATATTATTGGTACATATGAAGAGGATGAGTATTAGGTATATAAATAAAAGGAGAAATAATATATGGATGATTATTATTGTTTAAATTGTCATGAATTTACTAAGTATAATTTAGAAGGAGAAGGAAATGGTAATGCAGGATACTACTGTTCTGATTGTGGAATAAAAGTTTATTCAAAGTGTAATGAAACAGTGTTAAATGATTTGAAAAAATATCATTCTGAATATCCTTTTATATATGAAACTTGTTTATCTCATGATATTATGGGATGTAAATTAAATAAATGTCCTTATAATCATAATTAAAATTTAATTTAGTTTTAAAATTATTAATATAAATGTGAGGTTGTATAAATGAAAGAAGTAAAAATTATATATTGTTATGATGAAAATAAAAATGCTATACATTATTCAAAAACAATTAAGGGTAAAAAATATTTTTGTATAGACTGTGGTGCAGAGTTAATTTGTAAAGATGGGAATATAAAAATAAAACATTTGGCACATAAAAATACTGAAAATTGTGGTGGAACAGGAGAATCTATATTTCATAAGCACTGGAAAGAAAATTTATTTAAAGCTGGAATGTTTATAAATATAGCTAATAAAATGAGTGAACCCAATAATATAGAAATACTAGATGTATTAAATGAAGTTTCTCTTAATAAAAGATATTTAAAAAACTGGGATATAGAAATTATTGTTGACGTATTATTGGTTACAGAAAAAGGTGATGTGGTTGTAGAAATAAATTATAAAAATCATAAAGATTGGGATAAATTGAAACAATATTATGATGAATTAAATTTATTAAGAGTTTATGAAGTATTAGTAGATAAAAATATTAATACAAAATTAGAATGGTTTTATCTAGGAGAAGATGAAGAAATTAAAAAAATTGAAAAACAAAAACAAGAAAACGAAAGAAAACAAAAATTAGAAGAATATGAAAGATATAAAGAAAAAGAACGATTAAAAGAAGAAAGAAAAAAAGAAAGAGCAAAACTTAAAAAAGAAAAACAGGAAGAAGAAGAACAAAAAAGAAAAGAATTATTAAAACATGGTGTTATTAAACAATATAAAATATTATTTAATAATAAAACAAATATAAAAAAGATAGATGATGATAATTACATATTTTCATGTGTACTAGAAAAAAAAGAAAATGAAAAAATACAATATAAAAATATTAGATTAAAATTTGTTTTAGATAAAATTAATTGTACTAAAGATAAAATATATAATAAATTCTATTCGTCATATGTAATAAAATATTGTTATGTAACTGTAAATAGTATTCCTACGAACGACAATTGTTATGAAGTAATTGATTTTAGCAATATATACGAAGAAGAATATAATAAATATTTATATGCTAAATTATGCAATGTGTCTTAATATATAGAATAGTGTAAGAAAGTTGTAAATTTGCACCAAACATTTGTTTGCTGAATTTATAGCACAACAAATTCTTAATGAATGTGATAGTGAGACAGGAGATACACATATATCGAAAGCATTTGATAGTGTTTTTGATTTATTAATTGAAGGATATGAAGATGGAAGGGAATTCATAGAATCTGAGAAAGGAGAATAAAAATGAACAAAGATATGTCTCAATACAGAGCAAATAGAACATCTAGTAAAGTTGTTCAAACATGGTTAAGTAAATATAAACAACAAACATTAGAACATGTAATATTTAGGCATTATCGTTATGATTCATCAAATGAAGAATATGTTAATATAGTTAACAATAATCCTGAATGTGCTGAAATTGTTGCAGACACACTTATAGGATGGTTAAATAGTCCTGTTGGTAGAGTATTTTTAAAGGAAAGTTTTGATATAAATATTCCTTGTGGGAATGATGGAATTGAGGAAGGAGAAGTAATAAATTTATATGAAAAAATGCATAATCAAGAATCAATAGATATTCAAAAGACTGTAGAATACTTAAAAGAAATAAATAATAAAGGAGAATAAATATGTGTATGAACATTGCTTCATTTACTAAAGATAGAAATGCTGTAAAACAATTTACAACATGGTATGATGGAACACCATTTTGTGACGGAAGAGGGCAAAGATTCGATGCTGTTTTTATAGATATGATATTACCGAAAGAAGTTATTACAAATATTATCATACCTAGTTGTCGTTTTTGTGAAGAAGGTAAGATATTTATTTTAAATGAAGATCGAAAAGGATTTACAAGAACAAGTATTGATGATTTATTAAAGATATAAGAAGAAAAGGAGAATAAACTATCATGTCTACAGAATACGCACCTACACTACAATTTGAGTACAAAAATTGGTTGGGCAAAGTAAGCAAAAGAACGGTAATCCCATATGAAGTATGGTATGGAAGTACGGAGTTTCATAAAAAAGAACAATACTTATTACGTGCTTTTGATGTTGATAAAAATGCAGAAAGAAATTTTGCTTGGAAGGATATTAAGATTTTGTAAGATAAAAAATAAAGGAACAAAAAAACGAGGTGTAATATGCAAAAATTATTAATCAGTAAAAAAGATAAACAAAATTTCTACTATAAAGTAGATGATTTTATCAATAAAAATGTTAAAGTTAATCCTGATAGTTATTCATCTGGAAAAATAGAATCTTATGAAGAATTAAAAAATCGTATTATTAAAGTATTAAATGATGCTGAAATTGAAGATACGATATTTATTTATAATGAATATATAATAGATAAATCATTGTATTATAGAAAACCATTTTTAATATTTGAGTCTATAGGAAAGCATAATGCTATTATAGAAGTTGGAATAAGTAAAGATAGTTGGTATAAAATAGATGATAATACTAAAGAAAAAATACTTATTTCTAAATATAATGAATTAAAAATAAAATACAAATATGAATTGTATAAATATGATGATTATGCTTTACATAATAAAATATTAGAATTTTATAAGCAAATAATGTTACTCAATTATAATACAAAAATGATTGCTACATTAAATGAATATTTAAAATTTGCATTATATGAAGGTTATAAATATACATCATATAATTATGAAGATGTAATTAAACAAGGGTTAGAAATCATACCAAGCGATCACAATAAACAAATTAAATTAATAAAAAATGAATTGCCAAGAATGATTAATAATCTTAAAAAGTTTATTAAAAATAATAAAATAGATTATGATGAATTAGGTTGGAAAAAACAATCTATTGAGTGGAAAGAATATGAGGTGTAATATATGAGTAATAAAATAGAATATAAATATAATAATATAGCACAAATACTTAATAAAAAACTAAATGATAAGAGAGATAAAAATGATATTGATTCTGCGGTATTAACTTGTATTGATGAATTTAACAAAGATAATAAATATAGTTATATTATTAATTACTTATTTGAATATTATAAGCAAAAAGAAATATTATTTTATAATCATGATATTTGTCCTAATATACATATGTTAATTAGTTGGGATACTATTTATTGGCAAGTTACAGAAATATATTATACATATGAAAAATCAGAAATTCAATCATATCAAACTAGATTAATTGATTTATTATCAGAAATATTTTTATATTGCTATAAATTAAATGTGTTAGGTGAAAAAATACCTTTGGATATAAATAACAGTAAAAATCTACATACATGGAATGATAAAACCATAGCAAATATAATAAATAAAAATAAATTTAATGGATATGAGGATTTAGATTTATTATGGAAAGATATTGACGAGTATAAAGTTTTATTAAGTAAACTTATGAAGATTAAATATTATTTAAAATCTAAGTTAAAGGAGCAGAAATAATATTAATATGAATTATTGTGCAAATTGTGATAAACAAACAAAATCAACATATTTTGTAAGACAATTAGGATTCTTATGTGGTAATTGTGCTAAGGAGTATGGTGATAAAGAGATTAAACAATTAACCAAGGAACAAGAAAAAATACATAATCAAATATGTAAAATAAATAAAGATGTTAATAAAGCAATTGAATTGGATTGTGAACATAAAAATTTAATTAATACAATGTATATAATAAGAGAAGATGGAGTATTTAAAGAAATTTGGAGATGTCCTGATTGTAAGATAGTAATTAAAAAAGCAATGGAATAATTGGAGGTGATATTTAATATTACTTAATGAAAATTATAATAAAAACGAGTCAAGAGAACATTATGAATTAAAATTATAACTATTAAGAAAGGAGATAATATGGGATTAATAACAAAAGAAGTAGAAACACCTTTATATAATAAATTAATAAAATATTATGAAAATTTAGGATATCCAATACCAAGAGAGCAAGATAAAAAAGGTGATATAAGAGTAATACAAGGAACAAAAATATTAGTTAAAGTAGAAGATTTGTTAAATAAAAGTGAAATTAGAGTTGATGTAATTTGTGATAATTGCGACACACCATTGTATATTCAATGGAGTACATATAAACAAAGTGTTAAAGAAGATGGAAAATATTATTGTCAAAAATGTGCAGTTAAATTATCTAAAACAAAATTAAAAAAATCTTTTTATAATTGGTGTTATGAAAATTTATCTAAAGAAGAAGCAGATAATATAATTAATAGATGGGATTATGAATTAAATAATAATATTAAACCAAATGAAATATGTTACAGCACACATAAAAAATATTATTTTAAATGTCCAAGAAATTTACATGAAAGTGAATTGAAAAATATACATGGATTTGTTGAAGGGCAAAAAGGATCAATAGAATGTAATAAATGTAATTCATTTGCTCAATGGTGTATAGACAATATATGTGGAGACTTTTTAGATAGATATTGGGATTGGGATAAGAATATAATTGATCCTTGGGGAATAAGTTATGGTTCTAAAAAAAGTAAAATATGGATAAAATGTCAGGAGAAGAAATATCATGGTAGCTATTCTATAGGATGTCCTGAATTTACAAATCAAAATCAAAGATGTTCATACTGTAGTAATAGATATAAAATACATCCTTTAGATTCTTTAGGTACTTTATATCCTAAATCATTAGAAGTTTGGTCAAATAAAAATAAAAAATCTCCATATGAATATTCACCACATAGTAGTCAAGAAGTTTATTGGAAATGTCCAGATGGTAAACATAAAGATTATCCTAGAATTATAAGTACATCTAATCAACTTGATTTTCGTTGTCCTGAATGTAGTTATTCTAAAGGTGAAGAATCAATAAGCAATTATTTTATACATAAAAATTTTATAAAAATATGTCAAGAGGAATATAATAAATTAATTAATAAAGATAAATATAATAAAATAATATATTACATTCCTCAAAAAGAATTTGATGAATTAGTAGGTTTAAGAAATGGTTTACTCTCTTATGACTTTTATTTGCCAATATATAATCTTCTTATAGAGTATCATGGTATGCAACATGAAAAATATTGTAAAGGGTTTCATAAATCAAAGAAAGATTTTGAAAGGCAAGTTGAACATGATAAAAGAAAATGTGAATATGCACAGAATAATAATATAAATTTACTTGTAATATGGTATTGGGATTTTGATAGGATTGAAGAAATATTGGATAAAGAATTGAATAAATATAATTAGAAATAGAATAGGTAAATTTGAATTTAAAGGTATTGAAACAGTTAAGCAATGTGCTAGTAGAAGAAAAGAAATTTACAAGAGAAATGATATTTATTTAGTAGACACTTTAAACACTCTTAGAAAAATAGCATATCGTAATACAGTTAATGACATATTCAAGAAAAATGAAATTGAAATTAAAGGACTAAAGTAAAGGAGAGCAATAATATGAGTAAAATATTTATTGGAGATTATGTTATTAGCAATAAATCTATTAAAAATATATATAATAATTATATTACTAGTTATAAAAATTATCCAAGAGATTTTAATAGTATTATAATAAATGAAAATGAAATATTATTTGGGAAAGTAGTAAATATTAGCAAAGGTATATTTTTAGTTAAATATACTAAATTATTAAAATCTGAAACACCAACAACATATAAAGATTTTAAAAATATTTCAATAAAATTTGATGAAACAGTCAATATGTCAGAAGAATGTTTTAATAAATGGATAATTCCTCATATGACAAAAGAAGATGAAACTATAAGATTTATAGAAATAGAAAATATTATTGAGTATTTAACAAACGAAAATTCTAGACTGATCAATTTATTAATTGACTTAGAAGAAAAACTTGATAGAAAAATTTATGATGATAAAAAATCTATAGAATATGCAAACGCACGAAGAAAAGAAGAAAGAGAAATGAAAAAATATCATGCCGAAGCAATGGATAGAGTTAATAATGCTAGAGCTGCTGGCTCAAGTCAACCATATAATTATTACCATAAAAGAGATGTATCTATTGGTAGTTATTAAATAAAAACATTAAAGGAGATTAATATTACATATGAATAATATGTCAATAGAATTAGCAATTAAATCTAGTGAGTTTGGTATTTATATTACATACGACGGAGATAGGCATAAGGTATTATGTGGTACTAATTGTGGTCTCTGTAGGGATTATTTTGAGAGTGAGAAAATTGAAGGATATTGTGATAGGTGTAAGTAAATTAAATATAAGAAAGGAGAAAATTAATTATGTATGCTGACAATGAATTCTTAACTGCTTTTGCTAATAAATTATTAGAATTAGCAGATGAGACAACTGATATAAATACCGAACAAGAATTAAGAAATATGGCAGAATTAGCAATTGACACTTGTATTTAAAATGGAAATTAATACTTGACAAGTTCACTACAGAATGTTAATATAATAGTAGATAGTGAGGGAGGTGAATTTTTGTCTGAATTTAATCTTTGTAGAAATGATGATTGTAAAAAATCTCAGAATTGTTTAAGGTTTTTGAGTAAAGAAGATGTTAGTCAAACATATTGTAATATGGATGAATGTGGAGAAGTAAATGGGTATGAATGTTTTATTGAAGTGAAGAGGTTGAAGGTGGGTTAAAATAAAAAGGAGGAATTATTTTTGGAAGGTAAAATAGTAAGACATTTTAAAGGTGATTTATATTTGATATTAAATATTTGCACACATACAGAAACAGGAGAAGAACATGTTGTATATAAATCATTATATGAATCAGGAAAGGTATGGGTTAGACCATTAAGTATTTTTCAAGAAGAAGCACCTAAAGAAAAAGAAAATCCTACTAAACAAAAGTTTAGATTTGAATTATTTAAACCAAAAAGAATTTCTAGTTATGTAGTAGGAGATTAAATTAATAAATAAAATAATAAAATAAATGGAGGAATTATTTTTGAAACAAATTATTAAAAGAAATGGTGTAATGGTTAACTTTGATACATATAAAATCACCATTGCAATTTTATCAGCACTAAATGAAACAAAAGAAGGAAATTATGAAACTGCACAAATGTTATCAGATAAAGTAGTATTAAAAATAAATGGTAGAGATAAATTTAAAGTAGAAGAAATCCAAGATATTGTAGAAGAAGTTTTAATGACAGAAGGATTTCTTCAAACAGCAAAAAAATATATTTTATATCGTGAAGATAGAGCAAAACAAAGAAATTTTGAATCTGATTTTATGAAAAGAATTGCAAAAATTGACAAAGAAACTAGTAGAGATAATGCCAATATTGGTCACTCTACTGCAAGTAAAATGTATCAGATTGCTTCTGAAACAAGTAAATATTATTATCTTAATAGATTAATTCCTAAACATCTTAGTAAATTACATAAAAATGGAGACATACATATTCACGATCTTGACTACTATTCCAAGAGTCCCAATTGCTTATCAATTCCTTTAGAGCAATTATTACGAACTGGATACAATGGAGAATATGGATTTGTAAATTCTCCTAAAAGAATCAAAAGTGCAATGGATTTAGCAGCAAATATTCTTCAAAGATGTTCTAATGATATTTTTGGTGGAACACTTTTACCAAACATTGATATGACAATTGAAAACTTAATTAAAGACAAAGTTATTGAAGAACCTACTATTGAAGAATTAGAACAAGGATGTCAAAGTTTACTTTATAATCTTGCTACTATGCCTACTAGAGCTGGAAATCAAATACCATTTTCTTCCTTAACCTTTGGATTAGAAACTGGAGATTGGGGTAGAAAAACATCTTTTGCAATGTTAAGTCAATTTGAAAAAGGCATGGGAAAAGGTGAAACATTTATTTTCCCTAATATAGTATTTAAAGTTAAAGAAGGAGTTAATTTTAATCCAGAAGATAGAAATTATGATTTATATAAATATGCAATAAAAGTATCTTGTAATAGAATGAATCCTACATTTGCATTTATGAATAACGCAGGTAATGAAATATTTCCAGCAAAAGAAATTAATCCTATGGGATGCAGAAGTAGAATTGTTGCAAATCAACATGGAGATTCTTGTTCAGAAAAAAGAGGAAATATATTTCCAACAACTATTAATTTACCTAAAATTGCTTTAAGGGCAAAAGGTAATCATTATAATAAAGATTTAAAAGATTTTTGGAAAAAATTAAATAAAATGCTTGATGATGTAAAAGAATTATCATTACATAGATGGAATATTCTTAAAAATCTTAAAGTAAAAGATATGCCTTTTGTATTTGGAGAGGATATATATTATAATTCAGGTGAATTATCTCCTGAAGATACTGTTGGAGAATCATTAAAACATGGAACTATTGCAGTAGGATTTATTGGTATTGCAGAGTGTGTTAAAGATTTAATTGGTGTTCATCATGGAGAAAATGAAAAAGGATTAAGTTTAGCATTAGAAATTAATAATAGATTTAGACAATTCTGTGATGAAATGTGTGAAGAAACTAAATTAAATTGGTCGTGTTATGCTACACCAGCAGAGTCTACATGTAATAAAGTAATAAAAGATAAAGAAGAATTTGGTGTTATTAATGGAGTAACAGATAAAGAATATTACACAAACTCTTTCCATATTCCTGTATATTTTCCTATATCAATTGCTAGAAAAATTACTATTGAAGGACAATTTCATAGATTCAATAATGCAGGACACATTAGTTATATTGAATTAACAGATGCACCAATTCATAATATTGATGGTGTTGAACATATTTTAAAACACATGAAAAATTCAGATATTGGATATTGTGGTATTAATTATCCTAAAGATGAATGTTTAAATGGCGAATGTAGAAATAGTGGTGTATTTGATAATTGTTGTCCTAAATGTGGAAATACAAATATAAGAAAAATTAGAAGAATATCTGGATATTTGGGATTTGAAGATAGAATTAATAGTAGTAAAAAGAAAGAAATTGATGAAAGATTAAAGCATGATACAATAGGTAGTTAATTATGATTGAAATTGCAGGAATTAGAACAGAAAGTTTGGGAGATGGAATAGGAGTAAGAACAGTAATATTTTTTCAAGGATGTACTCATTATTGCTATGAATGTCATAATCCTGATACTTGGGAAATAGGAAATGGTCAATTAGTTACAATGCAATATCTACTTAATATAATTAAAAATGATGCATTATCATATGGGGTAACTTTTAGTGGTGGTTGCCCCATGTGCAACAATATAGATGAAATTATTAAATTAGCAAAAGAAATAAAATTATTAGCTAAAAATATATGGTGTTATTGTGGAGAAAGATTTGAAGAATTAACTATCAAACAAAAAGAACTATTACAGTATATAGATGTTTTAGTTGATGGAAAATACATACATGAATTAAGAGATTTAACATTAGCATTTAGAGGAAGTAAAAATCAAAGAATTATTGATGTTAAAAAAACATTAGAAAGTGGAAATATAATTATATTAAAATAAAAAAGGAGAATAAATATACATATGAAAACAACAATCCATTTTGCAAGAACAAATCCAAATGCAATTATTCCATCAAAAATAGAAGAGAATGCAGGGATGGACGTATATCCATGTTTTAATGAAGATTATATGATAATTCAATCCAATGAAACAAAAATGATTCCTACTGGAATTGCTAGTGTTTGTTCTGATGATTATTATTTTCAATTATTTGAAAGAAGTTCAACAGGAACAAAAGGAATTGGTCAACGATGTGGGGTTATAGATTCTTCATATAGAGGAACATGGTTCGTACCTATTACAAATCACAATAATAAACCTATTATAATAACTAAAGAAAAAAATGAAGATGTATTAAAATTACTACAAGATTTGGCAATAGTTTATCCATATTCTAAAGCAATTTGCCAAGTAGTATTATTGCCTGTTCCTAAAGTTAATATAGAAGAAATTGATTATGAAACATTGAAAAAATTTGAATCCGAAAGAGGAATAGGATGTTTAGATAGCACTAATAAATAAAATAATCAATATTACCAAACAGAAAGTAGAGACTAACAATCTCTACTTTCCCCTAAATTAAAACAAATTAAAAAAATTAATACTAGTAAACACCAATCAACAAATAAACAAACAAAAATAAATTACCAAACTTAACTAATTAAAATGGTAATGAACAGTTGACAAATAATAAATATAATAGTATAATAATCATTACAAGAAAGGACAAGTCGAATATGAAAGCGGAAGTTAAAGAATTAAAATGTATAAAAGAAAAATGTCCGTTTTACTATCAATCAAACATATATCAAGAAACTTGCTACTTAACCAGCAAATATAAACTACTAGATAAATGTTGTGGAATATTAGAAATACCTAATAAAAAAGAAATTATTATTTGTAAAATTGCTAAACTAATCAACGAATTAGATTGCTTGGAAGAAACTAACACATTAATTATGTGTAACCAAATTTAAAAATTAACATAGAATGTAAATATAATAAAAAGAAAGGGATAATAAATTAAATGAAACAAATAATCACTAAAGAACAACTCAAAGAATTATCAACTACACAAAAAGTAAAACTATTTAATTGGTGGATTAACAAAGGTATCAAAATGGGAGATATTTATTATCTAAATGTTAACGGAACAGAATTTATTAATTGTTTCACTAAACCATGTAAGGAATTATCTTATGAATGTACGAAAGTTTACTACGAATATTATCCACTTCCTAACATTGGTCAAATGATAGAATTGTTAGATGATTTTAATGCACCATTAATTAGAGTAAACGGTGTAGATGAAATATGTGATTTTCTATGGGAAGAAATTAAAAATACATTATAATTATAAAATTAAAAGGAGAGACATTACTTATGACAATTTCAATTAAAAATCAATTTATCCAAAACCTAATCAAAGAATTAAATAATGAAAATGAACACATGATTAATAATAGCAAAAACCCTTTAGACATATGTTATATGATTTCAGTAATTGACCAACAAATTGAAAATTGTAAAGAATTCTTAGATGATATTACTAAGCATACATATTGTATTAATGGTTATGACAAAGACTACTCTGAAGGTTATACAAATGGTAAAATTAAAATTTTAATTGAAAAAACAGAAGATGAAAAAAAATCAAAACATTGGGTAGATGCATACTATAACTATTATTATTGTATAGAATTTTTATATGATGAAAGACATTGGGGTTATTGTGAATGTACTCCTGAAGATAAAGGTTATAATGAAAAATATGAATGTTGTGGTGATGGATGCGATTGGAATTCACCATCTTTTAAAATAGAAAAGATTACCAATTTAAGTTATTGTACATGGAAAGGACAAGAAAAAGATTATTGGAAATTTGAAGAACAATTTTTATTAAATGAACAAAATAAAAATGAAAATGTTGAGAAGTTTAAAATAGAAGAAAAGAAACAAAATATAAAAGATAGAATTAAAGATTTACAAAAAGAATTAGATAAATTAGAATTTGAAGAAAAACATAAAGAGTTCGGAAATTTAAAATTAATTAAATAATTAATATAATATATTTAGAAAGGAGATAAAATAGATTCAAAAAGAAAAATAAATTAATAGATAGAAATGTAAAATAAATTGTAAGAAAAACAATATTAAAAAGGAGGATATAAAATTATATTGGGAACTAAAAATAAAATAAGGAATTATAAATATAATAATGGAGATACGATAAAAACAAAAAATGGTGAAATTGAAATACTAGAACAAATAACAATAATAGATACTAGAAAATCTAATATAAAAGCATATAAATATAAATGCTTAATAGATGGAAATATTGATAACATAAGTGAATCTTCTTTAAAACGTGGCGTAGGTTGTAATGTATGTTCAAATAATAAAGTTTTAAAAGGTTGTAATGATTTATGGACAACACATCCTGAAATTGCTCAATTATTAAAATATCCAGAAATAGGTCATGGAATAAGTTATGGTAAAACAGAACCAGAAATATTTATTTGTCCTGACTGCGGATATAAAAAATCTATAAATATAAATTCTCTTATAAGACAAGAAAAATTTCCATGTCCAAATTGTGGTGATAGTATTTCATACCCAGAAAAATTTGGTATATTTTTATTTAATCAACTAGAAGAAATATATATAGTAAATAATTTTGAATATCAATATAATCCTAATTGGATCAAACCTAAAAGATATGATTTTTATTTTGAATTAGATGATAAGGGTTATATTTTAGAAATAGACGGAGGATTAGGACATGGTAATTATAATCCATTTATCGGTCAATCAGCAGAAGAAACTCAAGCAATTGATGATTATAAAGATAAATTAGCAAGAGAACATGGCATAGAAGTTATTAGAATAGATTGTAGAAAATCAAATTTAGAATATATAAAAATTAATATATTACATAGTAGATTAAGTGAATTATTTGATTTATCAAATATTAATTGGTTAAAATGTCATGAATTTGCGTGTAGTAGTTTAGTTAAAAAGGCATGTGAATTATGGAGTAATGGAATTGATAATACAAAAGAAATTGGTAAAATAATGAAATTAGGTCTGAATACTATAAGTGGTTATTTAAAACAAGGTGCTAAATTAGGTTGGTGCGATTATGATCCAGAAGAAATACAAAGAATGAATGGTAAAAATTTGAGTCAAAAAAGATTCAAACCTGTAGTTCAATTATCTTTAGACGGTAAATTTATAGCAGAATATAAAGGAGCCATAGAAGCAGAAGAAATATTAAAAATAAAAAACATAAACACAGGCATTTCTGCTTGTTGTAATAGTAGATTAAAAACAGCAAATAATTATAGATGGATGTTTAAAGAAGATTATTATAAAAATATGAATAATATTAAACCTTTGAAAAAATATGAAAGTATGACTATAAGTGTTGTTCAATTAGATTTGAATAATAATTTTATAAAAAACTGGAATAGTATAAGAGAAGTAGAAAGAGAATTAAATATATTTAATAGTGGTATAACTTCATGTTGTAAAGGAAGACATAAACAGCAGGTGGTTATAGATGGATGTACAAAGAAGATTACAATGAATACATAAAAAAAGATAATTAATAATATAAATACTAAGGAGAAATTTATGTTACAATCTATTGAACAAATTAAACTAACAGAAATAATCGAAACAAACAATCCAACCAATCTTCACCACATGGCAATAGAAAATTCAGAAAACACTTGTTTTAATTGTTTGCAATTATCCTTACAAATATATGAAATACTTATTCCTGCACTTAATCATAATTCTAAATTTACCAACTTTTCTACTATATTGCAACTTTGCAATAATTGCTTCAAACTTACAAATCCTGAATGGTGGAAACTAGAAATTATTAAAACATATTCAGAAAATAATATGATGCAATTACGTTATAAATATGAAAAAGAAATATTAGATTTTGTTAATCAAATGCCAATCGAAGGTAGAGAATTATTTTATGCAAGATTCGGAAATGGTGCAAATGCAGATCTTATGAGTGGTCAAGATTGGATTGATTACGTCCTAGATATCTTACCGCATGATAAGTGTAAATTATATGGTTGTTTTTCTCCAGATGAAATTAAAGCATATGATGAAAGATTTCCTATATGTGATAAAGTTAAAAAAGTAATTTACGAAAATGAAAATAAAAATTATATTGTACTTAAATCAAGATGTCCATTTGGAGTAGACGATACTCAAACACAATCTCAATGCTACGAATGTAAATTATTTGTAGAAAGAAATGGTGAAATAGAAATTATGGATATAGATGATTTTGAGATTTATGAATTGCAAATTAAATTAGAATTAAAAATATTATTAAAAGAATTAAAGAATAGAAAGGAATAATAATTATATGGATTTGACTAATACAATCAATCAATTAGAAACACAAATTAATATCTTAGAAGAAGAATTAATAAACCAATCTGACAAATCAATAGTAAGAAATTATAAAAGAAAACTTAGAAATTTAAAAACATCGCTGTCAATAAATATCCAACAAAATAAAATTAAATTATATAATAATATTGATATTGATGATATTGATATTGTTGATAGTGAAGAAAGGAGTAGTTATATTGAGTAAGAATAGCAATAACTACATCTATAAAAATCCATTAGACCAAGGATATAAACAATTTTATTTAACTAAAAAGCAACATAATAAATTATTTGAACAACGTAAAATTAAATTTTATCATAAATATGAATATTATTATAATGATAATTGTATATTGCTACATAAATTCTGTAATTGGAAAGGAATATTATTTAATACAATTATATTGCCTATAATTGTATTAATGGAAGGATTAGCAAACATAAAAGAAACTATGTATGATTATAAAAGTTTATGTAATCAAAAGAAAAGTGGTAGTTTTACTGGTGATGACATTTGTAAAGGTACAGATATGTATAATGAAGTTATAAAAATAATATCGTAACCAATTTTAAGATTTATTCAAATATTAAAAAATATAAATAAAGGAGGACACCTAAGATAGAATTCACAAAACAAAACTTAATAAAATCGCCTTTAAACTATGTCGGAGGTAAATATAAATTACTTCCTCAAATTCTACCACTATTCCCTGACAATATAGATACATTCATTGATTTGTTTTGTGGTGGATGTAATGTTGCAGTTAACGTTAAAGCAAATAAAATTATATGCAATGATACCATTGAAGAAGTGATCAATCTATATGATAATTTTTATTTATTAGGTACTGAACATATTATTTATCAAATAGAATCAATAATAAAAAAATTTAATCTATCAAAAGATAATCAAGAAAACTATCTTAAATTAAGAGAATATTATAATCACGTAAATAAAGAATGGGAATATTTCTACACATTAATATGTCATTCATTTAGTAATCAAATTAGATTCAATTCAAAAAGAGAATTTAATTTACCATTTGGTAAGCGAACATTTAATTCTACTATGAAAGATAATTTGATTAAGTTTGTAAATTATTTGCAAGATATAAATATGGAATTCACAAATTTAGATTTTAGAGAAGTAGACATTAGTTATTTAACCGATTCAGATTTTTGCTATATTGATCCGCCTTATTTAATCACATGTGCTACATATAATGAAAAAGGCGGATGGAAAGAAAAAGATGAAAAAGATTTATTAAATTTACTTGATAAACTAAATGATAATGGTGTTAGATTTGCATTATCAAATGTATTAGAGAGTAAAGGTGAATCAAATGATATATTGAAAGAATGGGTTAAGGATAAGAAATATAATGTACATAATTTAGATGTTAAATATGGCAATGCAAATTATCAGAGAGTAGATAAGAATGATAGTACGACAATGGAAGTTTTGATTACGAATTATTAATATAAACGGAAAGGAGGAAAATTAATACAGTGTCTAAAGAATTAATAGATGTATTTATATGTAACATATGTGGATATGAAGATTCATCATTTTATTATAAATGTTGTCCTAAATGTAGTAATGATGAACATTATAAAATTATTGAAATGCCATTTGGTGAATATATGACTCCAAGAGATTATAATGAATTATTAAAATATATTTATAAAAATTATAATCCTTTTAAATCAGATCAACGTATAAAATATGTAGATTGTAGTTTTGATAATAGAACAGGAAGAATATTTTGCGTAACAATTAGAACATATTCTGAAGAATTTAAATTTAGTATTACAAATGAAAATAGACATAGGAATTTAAAAGAATGGATTTATAATTGGTTAGATGAATATAAAAATAATAAATAAGGGGAGTAAATTGATATGACAATTGTGGTAAACTTTTTTGCTGGAAGTGGAGTAGGGAAAAGTAGTTTAGCAAGTGGTGTATTTTCAGAATTAAAATGGTTAGGTGTGAATGTGGAATACGTTATGGAGTACGTCAAACACCAATTATTTGAAGAAAGAACTGCTATTTTTAAAGACCAAGATTACATATTCGGAAAACAAAAATATAATATAAAACGACTAGTAGATTGTAATAAATTAGATGTAGTAGTTACAGATTCACCAATTATATTATCTGCATTTTACAATAAACCAGTTGACGAAACATTTAATCAACATGTAATAGTTGAATTTAATAAATTTAACAATTTTAACTATTTTCTTGAAAGAGTTAAACCTTTTAATAGTGTGGGAAGATTCCAGACGGCAGAAGAAGCAAAACAAGATGATATTAAATTGAGAAAAATGTTAGATGATTATGGAATTAAGTATACAGATATTAAAGGTGAACAAGCAAGTACAGAAATAATTGCAAATCAAATTAAAAACATGCTAGAATATCAAAAACAAGGTATTGCATGGAGAAGTTAAATATAAATTATCTAACAATATCTAACAATATCCAATTATATCTAATTAAATTATTTTATAATTAGCAAAATTTATAAATTTACACAATTTACCATTTTTCTAAACCCTTGATTTATAAGGGTTTAGAGGGTGTTAATTTTTCAAAAATCATAACCAAATCCACGTTTTGTCATGTTTTAAAATTTTAACAAAATATAAATATAATTGTTAGGAGGAAATAAATATAGAAAATTTACATATAATAAAGAGAGAGCAGTCAAGTATAAATAAGACAGAAAATAAAAATTATTATATGACTGAAATAGATGCAAAAATTGCTAAAGAATTAATTAAAAAATATCATTATAGTGGTAAAGTTGTTCCAAATAGTAAATTACATTTAGGAGTTTTTGATAAAACAAATAATGAATTAATTGGTGCATTGCAGTATGGAACTCCTATGAATGCTAGTAAAACACCACAGAAATTAGTAGAAGATAGTAATAAAAATGAAATGTATGAATTAAATAGAATGGCAATGCTAGATGAAGCACCTAAATTTTGTGAAAGTCAAGCAATTGGATTATCTATAAAATACATAAAAAAATTTAAACCACATATAAAATGGCTATTATCTTTTAGCGATGGTAAAGAAGGAAATGTTGGTACAATATATCAAGCAACTAATTGGGGATATTATGGATATAGAGTTAGTGATAGTTTTTTTGAATTAGATGGAAATGTATTACATGCTGTGCAAATATGGCATAAGTATAAAGAAGGTAAGAATACACCAAAAACTACAAATCAATTATTATATGAAATATATAATAATGTAAGCAAAATATATTCAAAACAACATATTTACATTTTTACATTAGATAAGAATATAAATATATTATTGGGAAAATCTACATACCCTAAAAGGGAAAATGAACAAAAGATTATTAAACAAGTATATTATAAAAAAGACGGTGTTGTTTTAGATAAAAAATTCATAATTGATTTTAATACATATCAAGATGATTTAAAAGTTAGTTAATTAATTAAAAACATACTATATATAGTATCGTAATAACTATTCAACTACTATATATCTATATATATATAGATAAATAAATATTTGAATAAATCGAACATTTTATAAATTATCGTCATATAATTGACGATAAAAATGTAGTCTTCAATTGAATAAATTCATGAGAAGATAGATGGTATGGGTCTTACCCAGTAAAAGTTAAACTTTTATTAAAATTTATATATGCAGTTTTAAACTAACTATATTTAAATATGACCTGGAAGATTCCTATGAAGTAAGATGTATTTTTACCGTTTTAAACTAACTATATTTAAATATGACAGTCTCATAAGAAATTAAATTAATAAAGGAGTATAAATGAAAGCAAATAGAGTAGAACAACATATAATAAAAAAGAATAATCCACATTGGAAGATAGTAGATAATCTATGTTTTAAATCTAAAAATATTTATAATTATGCTAATTATATAATAAGGCAAATATTTATTATTACAAATTTATTGAAAGATAATAAAGAAATTACACAAGAACAATCAGATTTTTTAAAATGGGTAAATGATAATGTGGATGAATATAATAAAAATAAACTGAAAAATCTAGATATAAAACAATCCAAAGGAAGAAATTTAGATAAAGTATTTAAATCACTTGAATATTTTGATAAAAATAATAGAGTATGTAGATATGATTTTTTAGATTATATTACAAAATATAGTGAACCATTTATAGATTTAGGTTCAAGTAGTTCACAACAAACTTTGAAAGTATTAGATAAAAATTGGAAATCATTCTTTGCAGGTATTAAAGGATGGAGTAAAAATCCTGAAAAATATCTAGGTAGACCAAAATTGCCTAAATACAAACATAAAGAAAAAGGCAGAAAAGAATTAATTTTAACAAACGTACAATCAAAAATAATTGACGGATATTTATTCTTTTCATTTCATCCATTAAAACCATTAAATAATACTTTTAAAACTAATATTATTGGTAAATTAATGCAAACAAGATTTATACCAAAAGGTGATACATATGTAATGGAAATTGTTTATGAGATTGACATTCCTGAACAAATGAGTTATAATGTAAATATAATTGGAATAGATATTGGAGTAGACAATTTAGCAACAGTAGGAAATAATATTGGATTAAAACCATTTGTAATTAACGGAAAACCACTTAAATCAATGAATCAATTTTATAATAAAGAAAAATCTAATAGTCAAAGTCATTTAAAATTAAAATATGATAAGAATTGGAGTAATAAACTTCAACAATTAACTAATAAAAGAAATAATAAAATAACTGATTACATACATAAAGCAAGTAAATATTAAGTAAATATAAACAAAACGGTGCAAAAAATTCTTGTATAGCAAAAATTCATCCTGGATTAAAAAATGATAAATATATTGTAGAATCACTTAATAATTTAATAGATTATATTAGAGATAACTATGATATGGAGAGATTAAGTAAATAATAAATAAAATAAAATGGAGGAAATGTAATTATGAAAGGTTTATACAACAAATACATAATTTCTAAAGCAGACGGAACACCTATTGATCCTAATGCAGATTATTTTGTATTAAGATTAGATACTGATTCATGTGCTAGAGAAGCAATGAAATTTTACGGAAGTGCTATTTATCAAGATAATCTTGAACTTGCACATGATATTTTTAATAAATTAAATATATATTGGGAGAAAGGTAAATAAACTATGTCAAAACCACTCATAGAATTGATAACTTTTGATGCAGGTGATTGGAGTGTACTAAGAGTTAATTTAGGTGAAGATTTTGAATGTCAAGGACACTCAATACCTGAAAGTGAATGGATTAGATTAATAAAATTATTAGGATATGAAGTTGAAAAAAGAGAAATATCAGATGAAGATATGGAAGATGGTAATTATTAATATGAAAAATATAAAATTAATTAAGAAAAATGGAATTAATTTTCTTTGCTTTACTTGGTTTAATAATAAAAAATATTCTTTTATATGGGAATTTGATTTTAAAAATATATGGTGGTTTCCTAAATATATAAAAGAAAAATATACTAAACATTATGGATGGTTATTCTTACAAATAGGATTTGGAAAACCACCAGAATTAATAGATAAGAAAGGAGATTAATATATTATGCAACAATCTAATAATGCAAAAAACTATGAAAATTTAAATACTAATATTGATTATGTAGAAGGAGAATATTATCACCTTAAAGATATAATTAATGAGTTAAAAAATACTATGATAATTATGATACTTCTACTATTAATACACATTCTGTATTTCTTGCAGGTAAGAAAAGTATGTTATATGATATTATTAAATATTTAGAAAGGGTATATGAATAATGAACAACAATAGAAAACAAAAAGTTTATAGTGTGTTAGATTCAATAACTAGGACAGAATTAGAGAATTATATTTCTGATAATAAATTAATGAAAACTAAATCAAAAGAATTATTAGAATTGCTTGATAGAGTAAGAGCAAACAGTAACCATAATCAATCAAGTAAGATAATCAATAAACTAAATAAAAATATTCAAGAATCAATTAATGGATACTATAAAATGGGAGAAGCATATATTATAGCATTTATATTAGAATGTTTTTATGATAAAAAATATAAAATTAAAGACTTACAACAATATCTTAAAGCAATAATTGAAGATGATAAAGAATTAAAAGAATACGTCTATGAGATTATGAAGGATATGTAAAGGAACAAAACAAATACATCTAGTGCAAAAATCATAATCAAAATTCAAATATTGGTGTTGATATAGGAAAGGAGATTATAGTATGGCAGAAATTAGTCATGGAGAATTAAGTTGTATGTTAAGTAGACATGGAAAAGAAGCATTTGAAGAAGGTAGAATTGTAGAAAAAAATAGAGTAAAATCAATAGTAAATAAATTAATCAAAGAAAATGAATTATTTCAAGATAGCAATTATAAGAAAGGCAGAGAAGATATTTTAGAAATATTATTATTTGAAATTAATAAATATGTCAAATATAATAAACTAAATATTTAAATAAATCTATATAAGGAGAATAATATGTTAAAACTATCTGAATTACTTCAATGGATGGAAGACGAATTTGAAAACGGCAATAGAATCAAAGCACAAAAACTATACAAAATATTTTGTAAATATGCAAAAATGAGATTTAAAGATGCAGATGAATTTAGATTAAGAAATTATAAACAATATAGTTGGGATAAATATGTGTATATAGATTATTAAAATATTAAATTAAAATAAAAATATAGGATAAAAGGAGATTAAATTATGAAAAAGGTAATCCATATTTGTGACAAATGTAATACTGAGAAAATTTATAATAAATCAGAAGAATCGGAATTTAGGGTAATTAAACTATTGATAGGCAAAATAGGAAAAGACGAATATGTTAGTGATGTAAATACCTCTAGTATATCAACAATAAAAAATCTATTTATATGTAAAGAATGTCAATTTAAACTAGGTCTCAATACAGATAAAAGAGTAGATGATAACTTTTATCAACAACCAGAGTTAATTGATAAAATTTTAGAATTATTTACTGAAATTGCAGATAAATTAGGATATGTGAAAGGTGAGTAAATTAATATTTAAATAAAAAATAAAGGAGGATAAAACTATAGAAAATCTATTACAATTTCAAGAATTATTAGCAACAAGATATAAATATAAAAACTAAATAAAAAATTATTATTAGAAGTAAAACAGAAATATTTAGATAATATACCTAATCAATTAAATATTGAAGGTGATATAAACTTCAAAATATATTCCTTATCAAACACTTTAATCTCTAATGGTTACAATAGAATTGTTATAGGTAATTATGGTGCGTTCGTTGAATTTGATAAAACTCAAATAATTAGAGAAAATATTAAAGTTAAACAAGGACAAGAGTATAGAATTAATGATCCTAAATATAGTGACAACGTAAAATACTATTGGCTAACTGCTAAAAATGATAGGGATATAAAGATTTATTATCAAAAGAAAACTGTTACATATGCAGATTATAAACCAGAAGTATTTTATGTTTCACCTTATGAAATAAGAATATAAAATTTAAAGGAGAAATAAATGGGTAGTATTTGTCATATTTATAAAAAAGAAAATTGGAAAATAATAAATAAAGGTAAATTAAAAACTGATAAAAATTGTGAAATAGTACATATATCATGTGGTGAATGGGAAGATTATGGTAGTAATGGCTGTCTATCTATTTGGATGAAAGAAGAGATATACAATAAAATAATAAACAACGAATATAAAATAATATCACAAGCATATTCAGAAACGCCAATAAAAGTATTAAACAAAAATGATAAAGAAATAGATTTAATATAAAAGAAAGGAGAGTGTTTACTATCAACATAAATAATCAAACAAGATGTATTAACTCTAATCAATACACACTAGAAAATCTACTCAATCTATGCGATACAACTGATAAAGTAAAATCAATTGCATCAACTTCAGATGGATTAAAATACCTAAAAACAATTCTATCAGATAAAAGGGCAATGCTTTATTTCAAGCAATCAAGCACTAGAACATTTTTATCCTTCCAAAACGCATGTCATATATTAGGAATATCTACATCTGAAATTAGAGATACATCAACATCATCAGAAACTAAAGGTGAAAGTGAATTAGATGCAATTAAAACTTTCTCACAATATTCTGATTTAATTATTATGAGACATCCATCTTCAGATTTTATTTATGAAATATCTAATAATCTATCTGATAAAACAAGAATTATCAATGCAGGAAGTGGATCTGACCAACATCCCACACAAGCATTATTAGACTTCTATACTATCTATAAATACGGTTTAGAAAATAAGAAAGTTGCTTTTGTAGGTGATCTATTAAGAGGACGTACAGTTAGATCGTTATCATTACTATTAAATAAAGTTAATGGTACTAAATTATATTTTGTTTCACCTAAACAATTTCAAATTAAATCTGATATATTAGAACAATTAAATGTAGATTATGAAATCACAGATGATTTTGAAAAGGTATTGCCTGATATGGATGTAGTTTATATGGTGAGATTGCAAGATGAATATAAACACGAAGTTATTAATGAAAATGAAATTATAGATACAAGTAAATATAGTATTAATAGTAGTAATGTAAACAAAATGAAAAATGATGCAATTATACTTCATCCACTTCCTAGAAGAGATGAAATTAGTGTTGAAGTTGATAAAGATAAAAGAGCAAAGTATTGGGAACAGGTTGAAAACGGGATGTGGGTAAGAGTAGGGTTAATTATGAGTATGTTTGGTGCAAGTAAATTATAAAATAAATAATATAAATAAATATACTTCACACAGAAAGGAGAAATCATCTATATTAAAATTAGCATTTACATACAAAGACAAATTACAATCAACATTTCAAAATATAGTATTCCAAAATAAATTTAAATTCTATAATTATAGTAATTATTGGGATTGCAATTTAAAACTAAGTGAAGATTCTTGGAATGATATTGAATTAGTTAGTGTTGATAATCAAGATAATGTAATTGGATTTTTCAGAGCAAGTATAATAAGAACATCAGAAAAAGTATCATCTTTAGGTATTGTGAATTTCTATGATAAAAATTTAACATTCTCAAGAGATTTATATCAATTCTTAAAAGAATTATTTGAGAAATATAATTTTAGAAAAATAGAATTTAATGTTGTAATAGGTAATCCTATTGAAAAAATGTATGACAAATACATAGATAAATATGGTGGTAAAATTATAGGTATAAGTAGCAAATCTACAAGACTTCACGATGGGATTTATTATGATGTTAAACATTATGAAATATTTAGAGAAGATTATTTGAAAAATAGAAAATAATTCTTGCAATTATAATAGATTAGTAATATAATAAATATAATACACATAAATAAAATATTTAATTTAACAAAAAGGAGCTGAAAAATTATATGGATACTTGTGAAAATTGTACGATGCGTTGCTGTCCATTTAGAATTAATAATAAAAGATGTGAAAATTATACTATTTATCGTTGGCAAGATAGATTTGATGAAACTAAGTAAATTTAGAAAATATCAAATTACAAATCCTTAATTTATAATGGTTTGTAATACATAAAAACAGTATATAATCAAACATTTATGTTAATTTAGAAAGAAGTAAACATATGAATAGTATTCTATCTGAATCACAAGAAACAATTTTCAATAGGAATATTAGTTTAATTGCAGATTCTTATAAAAGAATGGCAACTAATCGTGATACTAATTATAGAAATCAACAATTAGAAAAATGTAGTAAATGGTTAGAAGAGATTACTGTTTTATTAGAGGATCATATTTGTCAAACTGATTAAGAAAGGAGAATAAATAATATATGATAATTGATTTAACTGAATTTAATAAACTTAAAAAATTTATATTTGAAGAAGATATAAATGAAACACACCCTTATTTTACTGAGTATTGTTATGAATGTGAACATCCAGAAGAAAATAATAAATGTGAATACCAAAAAATGTGCTTAAGATATTATCTTATATCTCTCAGAGAAGATTATTATTATTTAGTTAAAGATTTATTTGAAACTATTGAATACTTAATTAAAAATAAATCTAAAGAATAAACAAGAAAGGAGAAGGAAAATATAATATGCCATTCGATTCAAAACACTACGCATATAGAAATAAATCATTAGTAAATTCAATAAGAAAAAATTTATATAACTATGATAATGACACAAAACAAACAACAAGAATCAAATTACAACAATGCAAATATTGCTATTATATGAGTAATAAAATATCACTTCAAGCATTTACATCATTTATTTGTAAGAATTGCAATGATGAAATTATACACCATAATTCTAATGTTAATAAATATTGTATGGATTAGTGTTATGTTGATATTAGATATTATTAAATTAAATAGAAAGGAGGAGGAAAATAATTATGCCAAGAGATGAAATACTAATGAAACAAAAAGATTGTCTAACTAAATACATAGAAATTAAAATGGAAGAAGGAAGGATTAAAGAAAGACAAAATATTATTAGTAAATTAATTAAGAATGGGAATTGTTGCGATATGAATAAATTTTATTGTCAAGATGATTGTATAATTTGTTGGAATAATTTTTTCGACTCTTGAATTTAATTTAAATTACATAAAAAGGAGATTATAATTATGAATAATGATTCAAAAAATTATTATGGTGTTTGTGCAAATGGTAAATTATATTGTCCGAAATGTAGAAGATTAATTGTTAATCCTGTAATTATTAGAGTGGATGATGGTAAGCCTGTGACATTTTGTTATTGTGGGAATTATATTATAATTAAAGATAACAAGTAAAAATAAATAATAAAAGAAAGGAGAAATATAATAAATAATGAATGATAATCTAATATGTCAATTTTGTTTACAAGATATTAACAATCACGCATGGAATTGTGAAATGAATCCTATTAATATGAATAATAATGAATTTCAAAGTAAAAATCATAAACAATACAATGAAATGTTTACGAATTTTATAAATTTAGAAAAATTAATCAAAAATCATGAAAATATCAAATTTACCAAAATTGACGATTGACGAAACCATTGTAATATAAGGGTTTACAGGATCGTAAGTTTGCATGAATTACATCTTTTGTTATGATTTTAGAAAGGAGGATAACTTTGAATAACAAAGAATTACTAGATAAAATATTATTAAATAAAAATGATTATTTTATTTGGGTGTATGAAGATACTATATTTGCTGAAGATAGAATAGATAAAACTACTTATAATTTTTCTATTTATGGTAAAGAAATGATAGTATTTTTATTTCGTTATTTTGGATTTGATGCAATAAATGTATATTAATTTATTAAAATTATATAACAAATTATAAAAATAATTGTTGACAACACATAGACAAAATGGTAAAATAATAATTGTAAGGGGAAATTAAAATAAATCATATTATTATGATTGGAAAAAGATAAAAGAAGATAAATAAAAACTTGACAGATTAGAAATATAATTATATAATAATATTAATAAACAAGATATTAACTCTATTCGTTAGAGATAATATAAATAAAAATATGGGTTGCTACCAAACGCAAAAGGAGAATGTATATATGGACATTAAAGAAACAATTAAGAAAGATATTGAACACATTTTTAACAAGTTAGAAAAACTTAGAACTGATGAATTGCCTTGGACAGATAATAAAGAATTAGATTTTAAACCATATAGAAGTATGGCAAGTTGTCTTATTGACACATTTAATAATTATAAATTTATAAACAATCATTTAATTGCTACTGACAATGAATTTATTCGTAACTTTATAAATAAACTTGAATATGAAATTAAAAAACTTCATGAAATTATAGAAGTGCATAAAGAAGGATATCAACAATTCAAAAGTCTTAATGATGCATTTATTAAATTGACTAGATTATTACAAAATATAAAAGAAGATATTTGCAATTCATTTATTAAATCATATAAAGAAATACATGAGCAAAAATCAAATAAATGTGAAAAAATTAAGCACGATTCATCTATAAATAAATTAGAAATTGAAAAACAAAAATATGAAAAAAGAATAAATGATAAACTTAAAGCGATTGAAAATGAAAACGTATCAGACAAAATTAATGTAATGGTAGATTGTAAACTAGATAAGAAAGGTATAGAAAATTTTCAAAAAGAATTAAAATCTTATGACATAGGAAAGGAATTTAACTATGCAGTTGCAATAATAAAAGTGTTAATTGCTAATGGCGAAGATCATACAGATAATACAAATGAAATTCTTGGAATTAATATTGTCACAAAAGTACAATACATAGTACCATTTGTTAGTAAAGAATTAGCAGAAAAATATTTAGAAGAATTATCTGTATTTAAAAAGATGACAATGTTTATACCAGTTGATGAAGATGGTAAATTAGTTGTTAAAGATTATAATGTTGAAAATACAATGAATGAATATGAAAATAAAGCAATGTATAATGATTTATCAATAGAAAAATATTTATTTTTATTAGCTAAATGGCTAAAAACAGCAAATGATGAACATATAGATAATTATTTAACAGATATTTTTGGATTAAAATTTAAGAATACAGCCAAAGAATTTATAAAGGAAATACATTTAAAATGTAATGTTGAGTAGTTTATAGAATAATAAAATAAATATGGTTTGTTATATATTTTAGCAAACCATATTTATTAAAATATTAGTACAATAATTAAAATTAAAAGGAGAATTAATATGAATAAAACACTATGGCAAATAATTAAAGATTCTAAAGAAGGAAATAAATATACTGAAAGTAAAAAACAATATAAAAATTTACATAGTATCTTATCAAAATTACCACAAAAAGAAGTAAGTAAATTAAGAGATGATTGGTCAGACTTATCTTTTAAAATGACTAATAATGATGAATTTGAAAAACTTCATCGTGACAATGGTGGAATTATTACTAGTGGAGATGATGGATTTTATATGGATTTTGCTAGTTGGTTAATGGCACAAGGAGAAGAATTATACGAAGATTTTATGAAAAATGGACATAGTATGGTTTTGAATTATATTAAAGAAAATAATATTCCAAAAAGTGATTATATGTTTGAATGTATGGAGTATGCGTTTCATGATTTTTTAGAGGATTAAATAGAATAATAGAAAAATAAAATAGAAAAATAATATATTATAATATAATGGAGAACTTGCAAGTTTATACATATATATATGCGTAGCTACGCCTCCTGACGAGGAGGAAATAGGTTGAGAAATAAAAATAAAAATAGTAAATCATTTGAACAATGGTGTATTGATAACAATAGACAGGATGTATTAGATAGATGGGATTATGAATTAAATGATTGTAAACCAAGTGAAATTTCATTTGGAAGTAGTAGTAAAAAATATTATTTCAAATGTCCAAAAGGAATACATAAGAGTGAGTTAAAGAATATTAGTAGTTTTACAAGTGGAAAACAAAATAATTTAAATTGTAATCAATGTAATATGATTGCTACTACTCATCCATATTTAATAAAATATTTCACTAACAAAGAAGATTCAGAAAAATATTCAAAAGGGTCACATGCTAATATCCCTATGAAATGTCCTGATTGTAAATTTGAAAAATTAACTATGGTATCTAATTTAGTGAAACAAGGATTTGGTTGTCCAAAATGTAAAAAAAATTATTATCCAGAAAGATTTTTCATTAATTTCTTAGAACAATTAAATATTAAATTTTCAACACAATTATCAAAAACAACATTTGAATGGTGTAATGATTATTATTATGATTTTTATATACAGTTATTTAATATAATAATTGAAACACATGGTTTACAGCATTATAAACAAAATAAAGGAAAAGGTAATTGGGTAAATTTAAAAGAAACGCAAAAAAGAGATAAAATAAAAGAACAACTGGCAAAAGAAAATAATATAAACAATTATATAGTTTTAGATTGCAGATACTCTACTTTAAAATGGATTAAAAATAATATTATGAATAGTGAATTACCAACATTATTAAATTTTAAAGAAAATGATATTGATTGGTTAAAATGCCATGAGTCTGCTTGTAAAGGATTAATTAAAATTGCTTGTGATTTATGGAATGAAGGTAAAACTACTATAATTGAGATTTCCAAAAAATTAAATGTATGTCGTAATACAGTTAAAACATATATAAAACAAGGATCAAAATTAGGATTATGCAATTATAATTCAGAAGAAGAAATTAAAAAAAGTAATACTATAATGCAAAAAAAACGATGTATAAAAGTAATATGTTTAACAACTGGAGAAATATTTAATTCTTTGATAGAAGCAGAGAATAAATATAATATATATAATAGTTCTATTTCTCGATGTTGTAAAGGAAAATATAAATCAGCAGGTAAACACTTAGAAACAGGAGAACCTTTAAAGTGGATGTATTATGATGAATACATAGAACAACAAAATAAAAGTTTCTAATAAATACATATAATAAATTAAATATGAAAGGAGGTGGAATTTATAAAATTATTAAAATTTATCAAGTCATTATTTATTTCAAATTATATACCTAAGAAAGCAAAACTATTAATAGATATTGAATTAGATAATGGTGGGATAATGAAAATAGGTAATATAGTTGAAATTTTAAAAGATTATAAACATGGATATTATCATATAGAAAATAATAATTATTCATGTGTTGTTTATGAAACAGAGATAGAAATGTTGTAAATGTAATTTTAATATAATAAATAAAATAAGAAAGGAGTAATAATAAATAAATGTCAAATTCAAACATATGCAAGCATTTATCAACTAATGAAAGTGAAAGAGGAATGGATCTTGGGATTGTAGATTACTATTGTGATTATTATGAAAATTACATAAATCCATCAAATTGTATTAATTGTGAATATAAAAAATTAAAAGAAATCGTATATTTAGCAAACCCATATGGATTTTCTAAACAACAAAATGAGAAATTACTACCTGAGATTATATCCAAAATTGAATCATTGGGGTATGAAGTATATGAGCCTTTTAGAAGAAATAACCAAATAGATTTTTCTGACAACAGCAAAAATTGGGCATATGAAATAGGACAGAAAGATAAATCAGATGTTGAAAATTGTGATATTATATTTGCTATTGTAAATGGCAATCCTCCTGATGAAGGTGTAATGATTGAGTTAGGTATTGCAATTGCTTTAAATAAGAAGATATATTTGTTTAGAGATGATTTTAGAAGATGCACTGATTCAGGTGAATATCCATTGAATTTAATGATATTCTGTGGATTACCGAAAGATAATTGGAGAGATTTTTATTTTGAGAGTGTTGATGAGATTGAGTTTTAGGATTTAAGATGTAGGATGTAAGTTAAGTAGTATAAAAATATAAATATAATTAAATATAAAAAGGAGAATGAATATTATATATGATTAAAGTATTAGACTATACAAAAACTCCATTAACTTTAATGGGAATTTGTGCTTCAGAATGTTGGGGAAGTAAACCATCTCCACAAATAGGAATTGATTGTATTGAATCAGGGCATCATCGTGTTCTTGAATATCCAGAAGTTACGGTTTTAATTGATAATTATTCTGCAAGAGTTATAAGAGAAATTTATACACATATTGTCGGTACTACTCGTTTACAATCATCTACACGTTATATTAAATATGGTGAATTTGATTACATTGTTCCTGAATCTATTGCTAAAAATAATAAAGCACTTATTGTTTATTATGATGCTATGACAACTATTCAAAATGCATATAAACAATTAGAAGATTTAAAAATTCCAAAAGAAGATATTGCTAATATTCTTCCTTTAGGGATGGAATCAAAAATGGTACTTAAAATTAACGCAAGGGCAATTTTACATATGGCAGAAGTTAGATTATGTAATCGTGCATATTGGGAATTTAGAATGTTTATGAAAGAATTTATAAATGTAATAAAAATTTTAGACAGTGAATGGGAAAAGATTATTAGTTATGCAAAAATAAAATGCGAGATAAAAGGCTATTGTGAAGAGCAACATTCTTGTGGATTATATCCTAAGAAAGATGAATAGATGATAAATATAATATTAGAAAGGAGGACTGATTTACATAAACAAACTAATAGTCATCTGTGGATTTTCTTCATCAGGTAAAGATAGAATATCAAAATACATATCAGACAACCACAACTATAATATGATAATCTCACATACATCCAGACCAATACGACCAAACGAATCAGAATGTAATCCATATCATTTTATTACTAGAGAAAAATTTGAAAAAATGATTAATAATAATGAATTTATTGAATGTCGTACATATAATACATTGGTAAATAATGTTTCTGATATTTGGTATTATGGGGTGCATAAAAATAGTATTGATTTATCAAAAAATAATTATGTTGTTGTATTAGATATATCTGGATTAATGGAATTTAAAAAACATTATAAAGAATATATTACATCATTTTTTATTGATGTAGATGAACAAACAAGAAGAAGTAGATGTATTGATAGAAATGATTTTGATGAAACAGAATGGAATAGAAGATATTTAGATGACAAGAAAAAATTTACGGATGATGTTATTAATAGAGAAGTAGATTATGTGATAGAAAATTATGATTTTAATAAGTGTATTAGTAAGATTATTGATGTGATTAAAGGAGAAAATTTATGAGTAAAACAATCTATCTTGATCTTGATGAAGTAATTTGTGCATTCCTAGATCAACTATGTTTTAAATACAACGAACAATATAATAAAAATCTTAAACCAAATGATATTAAAACATACTCATTATCTAATTATTTAAATGAAGATGGTATGAAAATATTCCATAAACCAGGATTCTTCATGTCGTTAAAACCAATCAAAAACTCAATAGAAACAATAGAGAAATTAATATTAGATGGTCATATGGTATTTATTATTTCTTCACCAATGAATGAACATTCTGTATTTGAGAAATATTTATGGTGTAAACAATATTTGCCATTCTTTGATATTAGAAATTTAATCTTAGTAGGAAATAAAAGTGAATTGTTAAGTAGAATTGATGGTGAGAATAGTGTGTTGTTTGATGATTGTCCTGCTTATTTGAGGGAATTCAATGGGATTAGAATTGTTATGGATAGAGAATATAATAAGGAATTGATTGTTGGTGTAGATGTTGATTTCAGAGTTAAGGATTGGGATGAGTTTTATGATGTTGTTAAGGGATTATAATATAAAGGAGAATAAATAATTAACAAATAATGAACATCAACTATATTTTATACAATTTAATTGTTTGTAGTATGTTAACAAAAGTAACGTATTCATTAATTCATTTTACATTGAATGACTATATTAATGGATATAAAATGATACCACTTATTGGATACGATTTATTTTTATTATATAAATTAGATGAATACAAATATGATTAAAACATATCAAATTTTAAAAGAAAGGAGGATGATTAAATATGTAAATTAAAATTGTTGAAACAGACAAATAAAATAAAATAAATAATAAAGGAGTAAATTTTATGCTTACACTAAAAGAAATATTAGATATGCCATATGACGAAAATAGAGCATTTAAAATGGTGGAATTAGATTTAGGAGATATATTTGATAGGTTAGTATATACTGATGAAGATGGAATATTAAGATATGAAATAAGTGAACAAGATGATCGAGAAGGTAAAATGTATGGAGATATTGTTCCAATACATAGTGAGATGCTTGAACGCAAATTTAAAATTGTAAATCAATATATTCCTTTTATGAATGCATTTAATGAATGGTATTTTAATAATAAAACTATTTGTTGTGATTGTATAGATACATCAATGTTACGATATGGAAATAAACATAAAAACTATAGTTTTTCCCCAGAAGATATTGCAGAAAGTAAATGGTATATAGTAGAAGATGAAGATAAAGAAAATGATGAAGAAGAGGAAGATGATATTGTTTAACTAAAATAGTGGGATGAAATTCCCCTATATTAAATACAATGATTAATATTGAAATTCACATGATTAAATTATAAATATAATAGGAGAACTTGCAAGTTTATGGTGTAGCTACGCCTCCTGACGAGGAGGATAATTAGAATTGAGAAAAGTGTTTTTAGATGAATTGCCAAAAAATAAATATGGAAATAAACAACGTATAGATTGGGAAAATAGCATTGGATATAAAGTTAAATTTATTTATGATGATATTGAAGGAGAAGTTGAAATTATTGATTATATTAAAGAAAATCAACATCCTTCTATCTATATATATTACAATAATAAAAGTCATCGAATATATACAGATAATTTTTTAAAATGTGCTTTAGGTGAATTATTAAATATGATTAATCGTAATTTTAAATATAAAATTGGAGAAAATTTTACTAATAATTTTAGTCAAATACAAATAATAGAGCAAATTAGGATGCCCCAGGGGAAATATACACAAAAAGGATATAAATATAAATGTTTAAAATGCGGAAATGAAGATTAAATAAATGAATATGATTTAAATAAAAATGTAGGTTGTAATGTTTGTTGTGTTCCATCAAAGAAAATATTAATTGGTTATAATGATTTATGGACTACTCATCCACATATTGCTAAATTATTAGATAATACAGAAATAGGTTATAAAGTAAGTCATGGAATGTCCCAAAAAATCATTTTTATTTGTCCTAAATGTGAATATAAAAAATCTTTTGATATACGTTCTATTATAAAACATAATTTTTCATGCCCTAAATGTGGAGACGGAATTAGTTATCCTAATAAATTTGCATTTAATTTATTAGAACAGTTAAATATTGATTTTGAATATGAATATAACCCTGATTGGATTAAACCAAGGAGATATGATTTTTATTTTGAAGTTAATAATAAACAATACATATTAGAAATGGATGGTAGTTTAGGGCATGGGAATGATAATCCGTTAAATGGTCAAACAGCAGAAGATTCTAAAGCAATAGATGATTATAAGGATAAATTAGCAAAAGAACATAATATTGAAGTGATAAGAATTGATTGTTTGAAAAGTAATTTAAAATACATAAAGAAAAATATTTTAACTAGTAAATTAGTTGATTTATTTGATTTAAACAGTATTGAGTGGGATGAAATAGAAAAATATGCTTGTAGTAATTTGGTTGAAAAAGTTAGTATATTATGGATGGATGGAATTAAAGATATAAAAGAAATAAGCAATATTATAAAAATAGCTAAAAATACAGTTATAAAATATCTCAATCAAGGTACAAAATTAAAATGGTGTAATTATAATGGAAAAGAAATTATGAAAAATAATGGTATAAAAGTTAGTAAAATAAGAAGTATCCCTATAATTCAGTTATCACTTACAGGGAAATACATAGCGGAATTTGAAAGTGCAGCAGAAGCAGGAAGACAATTAAATATAGGAGATAGAAATATTAATAACTGCTGTAGAGGTAAAAAGAACTCAGCAGGAAGATTTAAATGGATGTATAAAGAAGATTATGATAAATACATAAAACAACAAAATAAAAGTGCATAAATTTAAAATACATAAATAATATTATAAATATTCTATGAAAGGAGGTGTCAACATAAACTACATAAATAAAATAACCACAGAATTATCCAATGCAAACGATATTACGAAAATTAAAAAAATATTATGTGAAATTTTTGTGAGAATTCAAATGGATTCTGACATAAGAGAAGAATTTGAAGAACTAATTATTGAAATAATTAGAATAGAAAAGGAGTAAAATATTATGAACGATAAAGAATTATTCAATGAAATATTAGAAAATAAAGAAGATTATTTAATTTTTATTAATGATGATATTATACATGCAGATAATAGAATAGAAAAAACTAGTTATACTTTCTCTAATGAAAAAGAATTGGTTTATTTATTATTTTATCAGTTGGGATTTGATGTGATAAATAGATGTGATAAGTAGATGTGATTATTATTTTTTAAAGTAATGTAATGGGAACAATTACCATGTAATATTTTATTGATTAGTTAATACATATGTATAGGGGTGATGAAAATAAATTATGTGATTTTAGAGGTGGGTGATGTTTATGATAGTAAAAGAAAAAAATGAACCATCAGATGAAGCAATAAGAAATAGTATAAAAATATTATTAGAAATAATTAAAAATAATAAACTGGATGAAAAATATTTACCAAAAGATATAAAAGCATCTTAAGATGCTTTTATTTTTTATAAAAATATTATTTTAAATTTTACTTTAACAAACTTGTCATTGGTGTCATGTCTATTAAAGTAAAAAATTATCTCCATTCTATATCTATAATTTCTTCGTTATTACCAATTCTTGTCCATAATATTTCTTTAATTATTGATTTATAATATCTATTTTTTTCTTTAGAAGAAATATCTTTTTTATCTAAATTTTCTAATACTTTAGTAATAATATATATATCTTCTTCTTTATTTTTTATTACACTGTTTTTCAACATTTGTTCATTTAACTCATTAATATCACTATTAACTTTTTCTATTTCATTTTCCCATTTACTCTTTCTTTCTATCCATTCATCTCTAGTATAATCACCTAAATCATAAGCATCTTTAGCATTATTTAATGCTTTATTAAATTTTGCTAGTTGCTTATTTTTTTGTTTTATAATCAATTCTATTTTACTACTATCATGGCTTGTTCCATTTTTAAGTTCTTTAAATAATCTTTCTTTTCTTTCAATAATTTTCAATTTAACAAACTTACTTACTTCTTCAACACTTCCAGCACGATTAGGACACTTATTACCAAAATTGTCAACATACCAACAAGGTTTCATATATACTTTATCTGATTCTTTTCTGACAAAAAACGTCATCGAATGTTGACACAATGAACATTTTAGCAAACCTGAAAAATCAAATACACCCTGTTTTGCTCTTGGTGCAATTTGTTTTCTCTGTTTAAACAATTCTAATATTCTATCATGCTCTTCTTGAGTTTTTACACAAGAATGACAATTTTCAACCACTATCCATTTATCTCTAGAATATTGTATTATTTTTTCACCTTTTTTACTATTGCCTTTAGTTTTATTGCTAATTATCTTACCTAAATGAGTCTCACTAATAAGTATTCTTTGTATTACATTTGCATGCCATTTAGTTCCTCTGTCATAAAGTGTAGGGATACCTAATTTATTTAATTCATTTGCAATATTATCTACAGATAATAATTTATCAAGATATAAATATTTAATAAGGTTATATATAGGTAATTTTTCTTCATCTACAATTAAACCTTTAGTTTGAGGATTATATTTATATGGAATAGGTGCTGTACCATTGGTAAAATTGCCCATTTTACTTCCAATTTTCTTACCACGAATTAACCTTTTTTTTATTAAGCGATACTCCTGCCTTGCTAAAAACGTCTGGAACTCCATATATGTTTCATCATCTTCATTTTCTAAATTATAAATTTTATTAGGAGTAATAATTAATGTATCAGATTTTTTAAAAATACGTTTAATTTTCCCCGAATCTTCTTCTCCTCCACGTCCCAAACGATCTAGATCAATTACTAAAACACCATCATATAATTCATTCTCAACGTCATCAAGCAATCTAATCATTTCAGGTCTATTATCAATACTATCACCTGAAACTACTTCTTGATAAATTACATATCTAAAATCATGTTTCTTAGCAAAATCAACAAGAATTTCTTTGTGTTTATATAATGTTTCATCAGTTTCTTCTTCTTGATTTTTTGCTCTTGATTTACGAAGATATATTGCTATATCCTTTATGATTTCTGATAATTTATTTTCCATGATATTTACTCCTTATAATGATGTTATGGAGAATAGGGATAGATATAGTATTCTACAAAGAGTGTAGAATATCCTTTTAGAACTAAAAAAATTTAAAAAAAATAATATTTATTATGGATTTAGTATGTATAAAAATTAACAAAAATGATATAATTAGAATAAGATGATTAAATTAATGATGTTATTAAATTAGATTTAATGAATAAGAGGAGTGATTTATAAAATGAGTGTTGTTGAGAAGGAGATTGGTATGGATTTGGTGGATGATACTGTAGAATGGGAACTTCCTCTACGTCCGTTATATAAAAATGGTGAAATAGTTAGATACACAGGAAATGTTTCACTTGGTACTTTAAGTTCTATGTATCGTGATGGTCAAATTTACTATAATCCTTTAAAACAGAGGGGAATTCGTAAAAATAAGGACGGAAGCACAGAACCATTTATTATTAAATCTAAAATTAAGGAAATTACTACGTGTATCTTGTCTAATAAATTTTTTGGAAATTTAATTACTTTAAACATTAGAAAAGAAGAAAATCCTATTCTACATTTTGATGAAATTTCAGGAATTCTTAGTTGTAAAAATAAAATGGAATTGATCGACGGCTGCCATCGCTTAACTAGTGGTTTATTTTTACTTAATAGGTGGGAAAAACTTAAAGAAAAAGATAAACATTTAATTGTAAATCCTTTCCAATATGAAATGATAGTTAGTGTAGATGTGCTAAATGATATAGATTCTTCAGCTCTTTTCAATGAATACAACGGAAAGCAAACAAAAATTGGGAAAAATATTGTTAACTTTTTAGATGTTTATGATTTATCAAATACTGTAGCAAGAAAATTAATAAATGAATCAGAATTAAATGGTAAAATTAAAATTGGTTCTGGTTCAATAAGAGCAAAAACAAATAATGATATTACCACCTTTGCGGTTATTTATGATGGTGTTAAAAACAATTTTAGTAATTTATTATTAACTAGAAATGAAGCAGATAAGATTGCAGAATATTTAATTTTATTTTGGGATGAATTAGTGAATCTCTTATCTGAGTACATGGGCAATATCACAAATCGTCAAGAAATGAGAAATAAAGATTTAACTATACAACAAATAACATTTAATGCGTATTTTACAATTGCTAGAAAATTATATGGATTAGAAAATTGGCAGGAGAAATTAGCAAAATTAAAAGAACCAGTACAAGTTGATGGATTTAAAGGGTATATTTTCTCTAAGGATAATCCTTGGTGGTCAGAATGTTTTAGAATTAAAAACGGTATCCCAATGGTCATCAACAGTAGTAGTACAGTTCGTGCAGTTACTAAACATGTTGTTGGTTATATTGTTCCAGATGAAAAGATTAAAAGTTAATAGTGAGAATGAGAATGAGAAGATTAACCCTACTCAAATAATAAAAATGAGTAGGGTTAAATTATTTTATATGTATATTTAATCTTTTACAACAATAATCAAAGGATAACCTAAACTATTAATATTATATTGTTCTTTTATTTCTTTATTCGCTCTTATTCTTTTATAACCTAATTTATCTAATTGCCCTCTCATTTTTCTTAATTGAATCTCAGTTATTTCCCATAAATATTCATTAGACAAATATAATATTAATTCTTTTTCTGTTGTATATCTTTTTCTATTAATTAAGATATTAATTGATTTAACAATATTATCAACTCTTTCATTACTTATCTTACTAGTTGTTCTATCTTTAATTACTTCTAAAATTTCACCAGTTTCATTATTAATTTCTTTGCCTTTAACTTTTTTATGTTGAGGATATATATTCTGAGCAACTTCTAATCCTTCGCCTCTATAAAACATTTCATAAGATGCACCTTTAATTGTATAACCATTACTTTTCCATTTTACACCTTGTAATTCTACATTACTTAAATGTTCTAATATCCATGAAGGTATTGCATAAAAATTAACTCTTTTAGGAAATTTATTATCAATAGAAATTGCTTGTGCTTTTTTAAGCATTAATTCTGGAATTTTGTCATCGTCTAATTTACGAACAAGATCATGATAAATTAATACAGATAGTCTTTGACTAATTCTATTAAGATGATTTAAAGATACATTCATTTGCTTTGCTAAATCAGTTAATGAAACAAAGAAAATAATATCACCATCTGAATTAGTATAATTTTCACCATATACATTATCTTTAGCAGTGTGAACCATTACAGAAAATAATTCTTTTACATATCTTATATTTTTATTTGTTTGAGGACATAATTCAGAAAATATATTCATATCTAATTTATAAATAATACCATCTAAATTTGCTTTTTGCTCAATACTCCATTCTGTTTCTTTTATAGATAAATTATAAATATCTTTTATAAATTTTATTGCTTTATATTCACTTTTATAATTACCTAATTTTTCAATTAATTGTTTATTATTTAATGTTAATGATTTACCATTTGGCATTTTACATTTGCTATGACATTTATAAAGCCAAACTCCATCATCATTTTGAAAAACACTAGCAGAAGGATTATGATCATTATGAAATAAACATTTAAAAGATTTAGGATGTTTTAATTCTAACAATTCAATCATATTAATACGATAAATATAGTGCCAAAATTCTGCATCATTATCAAATTCAATAGGAATATTATTTATTTTATCCTTCAAATATTTTACATCTCTATTTGATATTGCTTTTATATTATAATTTTCTTTACTAATTGAAGGAGTGGGAGTTTCCGAAGAAAGGGTGGACATAATATTAAGTGAATTATAATTATATTCAATACCATTTAATATATTATCCACCCTTTCTGAATCTTTCTTACTTTTATTGACCTTTGAAGATACATTATCTAAATTAATAACCTTAGACAATTCTATAATATTATCTCTATTTAATACATTCCCACTATTAAATACAATATTTTTACCTGCGTAATAAAATCTATTGATATTTTTACATTGTTCATCTGAATATTCCATAATATTCATTAAATATAGTTGTATCTTTTTAGCAGTATCATATTCATCAACTTCTTTGTCTAAAATAAATACTAATCTAAATTTATGATGTTCTTCTGTATGAGAAAATGAAGTATAAATAAAATTAGGAATTATATTTACTTCCTTACATTTATCTATTGCTTGATTAATTGTCAAATTATTATCAATATCTATCATAAACATTTGTTGAGATTTCCATGTTTCTTCTCTGCCTCCACAATATGAAGGTCTAACTGTTTTGCCAATTAGAATACTCTCTTTAATTTCATCAATAGAATATTCTTTTGCTGTATTAAGTGTCATTCTTAAAGTTATTCCTCCACCACTTTTACCTTGTGGTTTTGATAAAAATTCTTTAGTATCAATAATACATTTAATTTTCATTTCAACATCTCCTTTTTCTATAAAATAAATTTTTTAATAAAATAAAAATACTAACCTCAATATGGGTTAGTATCAGTCCATTCTTTTAAATTATTTGATAAATTTTGATTAATTTCATATAACCAAAAAGTTTTATTTGTGTAGAAATCTTTTGCCCTTAAAATATATTTAATTTTATTCTCTGATAAATATTTTTTTAATTTACCACTAAAACATCTATAATATTTACTATTATTTTTCATATCTATCATATTTAAGATCTCCTTAAAAATTTCTCTTTATTAATCAACAAAAAACACATTTCCTCACAAATTTCACTCCAAATCCACCATTAAAATCACTCATACCTAAACTTATACCTAATCAAATTTATCTCTTAAAATAGCCTTAAAATTTCGCAATATTTAAAATATGGTAAAATAATACAACCTACAAACCATTGTAAATAGTAGGTTTGTAGGTTGTATGGATTTAAGGTGTTTTTATTAAATTTTACTATCAATATGTAAAAATTAACACCAAACAACAAATTTATTTAGATATTTTTTTATATCTATAATTTAATTATTAAACTTTGATAATTTAGGTATAAAAATATTAGAAATTATTTCTTTTAATTTATTTTTATATTTTAAAATAAAAATTCTCCTTTGTATTAAATTATTATTCTCCTAGTCAAATTTAACTCCTCTATCTTTCCAAATAATTACCAAATAAAATCACATTATGAAAGTGGGGGAAGGAGCGAGAGGAAGCATTGTGTAAAGAGGGAGGAGGTTATTTTACTTCTCCACTAATATTACCATTGGATTTAACATTATTATTAACATTATTACTATTTTTATTCATCAATGTTTCGACACTTTTCATTGCTACACTCGCCAAAATTACTCCATTTATAAAATTTATAAATATTGCTTCACCATTGAATATATTTTCTCCTAAGAAATGTTTAGAAGTAAATAATAAAAACTCAGAAATCATGAAAACTAGGTATTTTGTAGACAATGTTTTTCCAAACGCTTTTTTATAGATGTTATCTACAATTTCTTTAAAATTTTGTACAATTAAAATTACTACTAAAATTAATCCTCCGATAGTAGATAGATTTTGAATTGTTATAAATTGTTCCATAATAGAATACACTCCTTAAAATTTAATTATTTATTAATTTTATCTTACTTATTATTTATTTTTTCTAACAATCTTGCCATCATAGTAAATAACAGCCAATTTTCAGTTTTTTCATCCATTTTATTACTCCATAAATTGCCATCATTAATAATCCCGTTTTTAACTAAACTATTTAATGAATTAATTCCTGCGTCTTTCATCCATTTTTCAATTGCCATATCAATTAATTCCTCCTTGTTGTTAATTATTTTTTCTACTTTTTCTTTACTATCTTTATATTTAATCCCAAAATACTCACAGATAGCCTTGCAGTGTGCGATAGATAATATCTCTAGTTTATCATCATCTTTTGCCCATACATACTCAATAGGATTGTCAACAAATGCATTCTCACTTAAAACAGTTGGAAAATTAGTCCTTTTTATTATGCCCACTCCAGAATTTACTTTCTTGATTCCTCTATTTATTAATCCTGTATCGTTTACTAAATGTTTTAATAATATATTTGCAAACTTTAATGTAGTAGATGAATGGTATCCTGGTGCTATATCTGAATACAACACTTCCGTACCAGATGTTTTTTCATTGAAAGCATTAAAATGTAATGCTACTGCTAAATCACATTTATTATTATTTACAAAGTTAATTTGTGTATTTACATCTCTATCATTTAATAGATTAACCTTAAAACCATTAAATTCTAATTTAGATTTTAATTTATTTGCTAATATTTTTGTTCCAGTTGCTTCTTGAGTACCATTTTTGTTCGTTGCTCCAGGATCATAGGGTATTCCTTTAATATTACTAATTCCATGACCAGGGAGTAAGTTTATTGTTAACATATTATTATTCACACTCCTTTATTATATTAATAATTTAATTAAACAATTTTATTTCATTGCCATATAAATACTTCCACCAATAGTTGCCAAACCTCCAAAAAATAGAATTATTTGTATGTATATCTTACTTTTACCATCTATCTTAGCCACCTCAACTTTAGTAGAATTGTCATTCTTATTTATTATTAGTGAATTTAATCCTGATAACATGGCATTATGGTTGGTTAACATTTGCCCCTCAATCTTGTCCATACTTTTTTTTAGAGATTCCTGACCTTGTTTAACATTATTTAATGTTTCGTTATTCTTGGCAAATTCAATTTCAAGCACCCTTATTCTTGTATCAAATTTATCTAATTGTTTTCCATGCTGATCTAAAATCACATCCACAGTATCTAAATCAATCGCCATATTCTCAACATCTCCTTCTAAAAATTTATCAACTCCATTACAATTATTTTCACATTCCATATTGACATAAACCTCCCTTAATGATATAATTCAAATAATTATCAATAATCACCAACATTATTGATAAAACAAATAAGAGAGAAGAAGGGAGTATTTCTTCTCTCTTCATATACATAGATAAAAAAATAATTAACTAAAAACTAAATACCAAAAACTAAAAATCAAAAAATATCAAAATCCTCACATGCCCTAAACCCTTATAAATCAACACTTTCTAAAATTAGAAATCATGATAAAAGGTTTATTTTATTTTAAGTTATTTTAAGTTAAAAAATAGTAGTTACTTTTTATTAAGTAACTACTATTTTTATTTTTGTTTAATTTAGAAAATACAATATTAAGTTTTGTTATGTATTATTAAATCAATATTCAATTGTAAGTTACCGTACTAACGCACCCCAGTTAGTTGGGTAAACTATGCACTATAAAACTTGTAATATCCTCTTAAACTCAAAACATCACCAGCAGAAAAACCACTCTGGTAGTCGATTAGGTTAAAATACGACTTATCATAATTTGTCCTAAAAGCATTGTAAGCTGCTGTATGAAGGTTTACGGAATTAGCTAGTCCAAAAGAAATATCTAGTCCTAAATCTGCAAAATCAGTATTAAGTTTATGTGTGACAAGATTACAGGTCTTACTTCCTGAGTTACAGTTAACATTTCCTGCATTCCATTGTTTGTTGGTAGCAGAATGGAATAACAAATATCCATTCCAAGAAGTACAACTTAATTGCAAACCATAATAAGTTTCTACATTACATGCTTCTAAAAACTCGATAATATTTCTAACTTCCCAATTTAACCCATCAAATGACATTCGATAGGTTTTTTTTATAACCTCACGCCCACCACCAGATGCCTTTTTGGTGTTATATGCCTGAATATAGTTAATCCATTCAATTTCAACGAAAGAAGCAAATCCAGAAAATGAAGTAACTTTTCTTCCGTCCACAAAAAAGCTGATTGAAGATGTTCTTCCTGTTGCACTGCCTGTTGCATCACCATTATAACCGTGATTGCCACCAGTAAATGCAGAAGTGCCAGGATTGTCGCCATCAGCATTACTTACCGCTGCTACGGTAAATGGTCCGAACGAGTCTGTTCCATTTGACCAAAAAGAAGTACCTGCTGATATGTTATTTGATACTGAATTTGCATTATTAGTTACCTTGTAAATACTTCCAAAATCAAAAATAGAATTTGGGCCTTTTTTATTTAGAACAAATCTTAAATCTTGTGTAGCATTATACTTTGCAATTACATTTAATATGTTATTAGTAATATTAACAAATAAAGGTAGTGTACTCCTTGTGATAACTGCTTTTACTGCAAGAGTTGTTTGGACAAACAAGGATTGATTATTATACAATTGGATAACAGATTTATAGTCAGATACAGAAGATTCATAGCCGGCTCCATACTCTACAGTTAGACTCGTTAACATTACTTCTGCAACTCTAATTTCTGCAAAATTAGCTGAATTATAATCAATAATTTTAAATTGTATCGCTGCACTTGCTGTAGCAATAAAAGTACCTTCGAGAATGGCATACTGCCCATTTCCGCTATGTGCTACTTCTGTGATTATGCTGCCATCAGACGTCCATGCCATACTTAAATTAACATTACTAGAAGATGATTTTACTTTTGCCCTAAAGTAGTATTTTTTACCTACCACAACATTTTCAGCAACACCTTGTCTTAATTGTCCATACAGTGCTGTGGCTGTAAATATTGCTTCATTATTAGACACACTACCATTCGACAATACAAATGACCAGTTTGTAGCACTAGCAAAATTTGAATTTGATAATTTATTTGTGATTGTTACATCAGAAAAAAGAGGTAGTGTTTTTGTGTTTGTATAATTCTTAGCAGATTTTAGAGTGACTAAATCCATGCTATATCACCACCCAATTAACGCCATCTGTAACCTCAACAACTCCAGTATCAACACTAAAATAATAACAAAATGGTATAACAGCATGTGTAGTAGCCGCATCTGGTTTATTGGCAACAGTATTACGTAATGTATCACCACCTGATACTGCAAAGGTTACGCCACCTATTACAACTATACTACCAGTTAGTTGCATAGTGCCATCAACTTTCATAGCACCTGCATCATTAGTTTTAATTGTTTCCATTGTTACTCCATCAGATTTAACACCTTGTAATCCAACATATAATCTCTTAATCCCTTGGAGTAGATCGGAAATAGGATTTAAAGCCATATAAAAACCTCCTTTTTAAAATAAATAAAAGAGAGTAGTATTAATACTCCCTTAAAAACAAATTATTATATTTTATAAATCATAATAAAAACTTCCTTTTATATTAATATATTTATATTAATATTTTAATCTACTAACTACCACCTAAATACTCAATATCTAATGCATCTGTTTCTATATTATTTTTTAATCTATAATTACCCATAGTCATAGTTTCATAATCAAAATTATCTAACTGATTAACTTTATTATTTGCATTTTGTGTTGCTGTATTAGCATTAATAGTTGCTGTATTAGCATTAATAGTTGCTGTATTAGCTGTGGTAGTTGCATTATTAGCATTTTGTATAGATGTATTAGTATTAGCAATTGCCGTATCTATATCTGTTAATTTTTGTTGTAATAAAAAATTATTATTAAATAAAGACAAAATATTTCACCTCCTTTTTAATAACATCCAATCCAATAGTAAGAAATATTATTTTCTTGTATTCTAAAGGAAAATATAGGTAAATCTACATAATCTGTATTTATCCCTATAAAACTTGCTAAATAAATCCAATCTCCATTATTGATAGAAACATGACATGCATTATTTAAATTCATAAAACTAAATTTATAAAAATTATATTTACCTAACCAATTACTAGGTGGACTAGGTAAAATTTCTTGCTCTGCTACACTTATTTGGATATCTGAACTTCCAAGATAACCAGATCCTACACGAACACCCATATTATCATCTCCTTTAAAATTCAAAATCAATACTATTTAAATTTGCATTATGCTTAATTTTAAATCCACCTAAATTAATTTCATTTTCTCCCATATTTATATTTCCTGTCATATCACCCCCAGACAATGGCAATTTAGTATCTGTATATTGTTTAGTTGAAGCATGGTATGGATTGGTTGGATCTGCATGTAAAGTTAGGTAATCACTCATTGTATCGCCTAATTTTGATACTTTTGTATCAATCTGTGATAATTGTATTTGTTGAATATAAATCCATTCTGAATTTTCATCATATCTATAATATTTAGAATCATCTAATGTTTGTACTACCCAACTTAATTCTGGTGTGGGGTAAGTAGTAATAATGTCATTAAATGTTGCTACAGGACTCTTATAAATTAATTGACTAGTATCAACTGCATCATTTAAATTATTTATTGCGTTTGTAGTATTTGTTTGTCTATCTGATTCTTGAGATTGTCTAGTATTTTCATTTGAAACTCTAATTGATTCTTCTTCCTGAATATCTGTATTTGTTTGTATCGCATCATCTCTTGCTATTATTGTAGAATCTGTGATAGATTGAAGTGTTTCAATTACATCACCATTAGAATCCACTAAAACAAAAATTCTTTTTACATTTAAATAGTACCCACCAGTTCCTTTATAAGAGAATGTTAAGGATTCATTATTCCTATTTGAATGAAATTCAACATATCCGTAATCATAACTTACTCTATATTGATTTTCACTAGGCACGCTAGTAGTTTCAATCCAAGTAACACCTAATCCTGATACAGTTACTTTTGTAAAACTATCTGGAATTTCAGAAATTACGGCTTTATTTTGAATTATTTGTTGTGATTCTGATATATCTATATAAGGATCAGATACATCACCTTTTCTACGTCTTGAAATTACGGCAGTTTGATAATCAAAAATTGAAATATTAATCCACCTCCTTTTTATATAATAAAAAAATCATAAGGTATTTCTTTTAATTATTATCTTCTTTTTCTTTTACAGGACTACTCAACACACTCATTATCTCATTAATAAAATCAATTATCTTCATTAAATAAAAAATCTAAATTTAATAAATCTCTAGGAGATATCATCACATCATTTAAATCATCTAATTTAATTTTATCAAATTCAAGTTCTATTTCAATATTTACTAATTCGATAAATTCATTATTAAATTTATCTCTATTACCATTTAATATCATAATAGTATTATCTTCTTTATTAATTTTAATATTACCATTTTCATCTTTTTCTGCATATTTATTGATTAACTTCATTCTATTATCTTCATATATTTTATATTCATTCATTAAATTTCTAGTTAATTTGCTTAATTTATATGATGTTTTTATAGGAATCTCTTTATCTATTAATTTATTTAAACTTCCTATAATTGTACTTAATTCACCAAGTTTTATTTTCAATTTAATTGCCTCCTAAATTATTTAACTAATCTCATTCAACTTATTACACAACGTCACAAAATAATTCCCATATACTGTATCACCTGAAACTTTATTTGTAATTCCAGTTGAATTAATTTCACCAATTGCTAATCTAATAGCATTAAATCTTGTGGCATATAGTATCTTATCACTACTTGTCATTTTTACTGTTCTTCCAGCACTATCATTAACAATAGGTGAATATCCTTTATATACTCTCACTAAATTTATATTATCAACAAATTCATTCCATCTTAAATATGTTAATGTATTTATATTTCCATTATTATTGAATGCATCTAATTCTGTCTGTGTCCAATTAAATAAACTTGGTCTACTAGTTGTTGTAACATATAAATCATTACTCCAATACACACTATCTAATGCTACAGTATTATATGTATAATATGTTCTTGCATTGAATCTATATTGCAATCCAGCAGATAGATTTGTCCATGTAACAATCCTAGTTCCACTTTGATAACTAGCATAACTAATATCTTTATAAGATGGAGATATACCATTATTGTAAGCATAAACTCTTATATAATCCCAATTACCACTCATTCCATCTGCAATTCTAACATCAATTGTATTATATGTTTTTGCTGGATTTGTTAAATTTCCTGGTGATTTTGCAGTAGTTGTACCTGGATTATCTAAATCGTTAATAGGAGTATATTCTGAACTACCAGAAGCATTATCTCCTTTAACAGATAAGAAATGTGTAACACCATATTGCAAACCTGTTAATGTATATGTTGTACCAGATACAGGAATAGTATGATAAATCCCATCATAATTTTTATATCTTAATGTATAAGATGTAGCATATGTTGATGTTCCCCAAGATAAATTAAAGCCACCTTCTATTCTTGATGTAATAGTAGGGGGAGAAGAAGGTGTACTTGGCAATGCCAATTCAGCCATTACTAATCCTGCACCATATTGATATGAATCACCTAATGACTTACAATTGCTTAATAGTTTACTAACTAATTGTGAACGAGAATATGAAGGATATTTTTCTTTTAATATCGCTAAGTGACCAGTTACATAAGCGGTAGCAAAAGATGTTCCTGACCATCCTGCATAACTTGTGTAACTACTATTATATGTACTACTAATATATTCTCCAGGTGCAACCAAATCTAATCCATCACCATAATTGGAGAAACTTGATCTTTCTTCATAAAAATCAATTGAACCAACTGAAACACAAGAATAATCTATTGCCGGACAAGACAAAGTATTTTTTGCAATCATATCCCATCCAGTTTGACTATTCCATGTTCCATTACCACTACATGCCACTACAATAATTCCAGCATCATACGCTCTACGAGTTGCGTTTACTAAATATTGATCATATATTTCAGATACTATAGAAAAGTTTATAATATCAACATCATGTGATATTGCCCAGTCTATCCCTGCTATAAAATCATCTACATAACCAAAATTATTTTCATCTAATACTTTTGCGACATATAATGTTACGTTTGGTGCAACTCCAATATAACCAACAGTATTATCTTGTCCTGAAATTATACCTGCAATAAAAGTACCATGCCCATAATCATCATACCTGAAGAAAACATTATTTACATAATCTATCCATTCATAAGGATCAATTAAGTCTTCATGATGTTCTATACCACTATCAATTATTGCAACTTTTACATTATTTCCTGTATAAATTCCTCTATATCTCGTATTTACTTTAGTTTCAGTATAACCCCAATCCATATATTGAGAAGAACCCTTACACATTCCTACAAGTTTAATATTTTTTATTTTATTGTGTTTAATTAATTTTTCTACTTGTTCTAAAGTTAATTCTGCTGACATTAATTCTGAAACGTTATTAAAATCATGTTTAACTATTCCACCAAATGACTTTACTAATTCCTTATCTGAAGAATCATAAAATTCTATGAAATATCTTTTTGTTTGATTGGTTTTATTTGACGTAAAATCACCTCAATTTTTTGTACAAAATATAAAAGAGGTATAAACCTCTTTTAATAATAATAATATAAGAATTATGTTATTATTATTATTTTGTTGTTATGTTGATTGAACTAAATAATTCACATATTTGACATTAGTAGTCATATATCAACATTCTTTATCAAAGGAATCACTTCTCAACTATCGAATAGTATCAATAGAAGGAGGTGATAGTTATATGTCTCAATTAAATGGTGATTGGATAATTAAAGCACCTGCGGATATTGCAAAAAGAGAAATAATATTAGAAAATGAAAGTATAATCTGTGTAATAACTTATACTGATAATACTATTATTAGATCTGAAATTTACAATAATGGTTCCGTTAAAATTAATATTAATAAAGATTATATTATTAATAATGACGGAACCATTGAAATTAAGAAATAGAAACACTACCAGTAAATACTAAATCACCGTTTTCCATAATTATTACTTTATTATTTTTATTATTAATTGACTGAATTGAAATTAGTTCAGTCTCTTTTTTTATTTGTTTTGCCATTTTTAATTTTCACCTCCTTTTAATTTTTTATTTTGCAAAATAAAAAGACCTCTTTGATGAGGTCTTTATTGTTAATATAATCTATTATACTCCTACAAACTCCTGCGTCATATTTTTATTCTTCATCCATCAAAACTTCAACACATCTGTCGCACAGTTTTTTAACCAACCAATCTCCATCATATATACTTCCATACTGTCCCTGCTGGTTAATTTCCCAAACTTGCTCACCATCTTCAAACACATATCCGCATTTATTACACCTAATCGGAATAGGCTTACGCTCTGCACAACAAATAGAGATTATCTTATTACCAAATTTATCTCTGTACTTAATATCTACAACAGTAGTATATAAATCATCTGTAAGATTAGTTACTGAAGTTATTTCTTCGATAGGTATGTATACTCTACAATCTTTATCTGACACATCCATTAATATTAGATCATTGTCACAAATATCATAGTTAAAGTCATAATAATTAAATGTAATTCTTGATTCCCTGGTAGTTACTTCTACCTTATGATTGACAAATTGATTGATGTGATTGAGGTTTGTGAGATTTGAAATTAAGTTTAACATAATTGGCACTCTCCTTTAAATTATAGTTAATGTTTGACCTGCTTTACATCTATAATTATAAAGGAGAGCAGTCTTATATGTCAAGACTTTATTTAATATATTTTTCCTTATTTAATGATTTAATTTTCTTGTTTATCTAACTTAAAAATATCATCAACTTTTATTTCTAATATTTCAGCTATTTTTAACGCTACTTCAAGGCTTGTATTATATCTATTAGATATGATATTGCTCATAGTGCGTTTATCTATCCCAACTTGTTCAGCTAACCATTTTTGTTTTAAGCCTCTTTTTTCTAAAATTTCTTTTAAAGAATTTTTAACTGTCATATACAAATCACTCCCTATAATATTATATCACAAATATGTATTTATCAAAAATATAAGGAGGACTACAGGTATTCATTTTCATTATATCTATTAATAGTATATTGTTTCACTTACTAACAACATACTATTAATATAAATTATATTATTATTCTATTATAAACTATAACATTCACCTTGTCTAAGTTTATTAATTGTCTTTGTTTGCGAACTTTTTATTCCACCATTCCTTTTATTTTGTAAATATGCTTTATCTTGCAAAACTTTATTCTGTAATAAAGAAACATCATAACATTTACCAATATTTTTTACAGCATTATAAGATAATTTTAAATTTAATTCATTTAGTCCATTATAAACACTTTGTAACATTTTTATTCTTTCTTTAGCACTATATTCTTCTGAAATATAATCCATAAAATCATCATATAATTTTTCCACTTTATGGATTTCAGCATTAGCAAATGTATTCTTTATTCTACGTTTACCAAATAATTTTTCCTTGTCTATAATTTCTTCTTTTGCATGTTCCATTATATAGATACCACGCTTACGGAGAGAAGGAAGAATATCTGAAGTTACCCATTTACGAAATGCTCTTGCACCATTAGTTTTACTTTCTAATGCTAAATCATAAAATGACTCTTCAGATATGTATGTGTTCTCAAAATCAGTATCTTTTGTGATATTTATATTTGTGTCCGTTGTGGTCACAGCTTTTATATCAAGATTTTTACATATATTCTCTATTCTATCTTTTCTTAAATATTCAATTCCATTAGCATTTGATCTAATATGACCTAATCCAAAACACACATCGCTCAAATTAAATACATCTTCATCATTTATCTTTATAACTTTTAATTTACCTAAACCTACTTGTTCGAACACTATTAACTCATTTTTATTTTCCATAATTATCATTTCTCCTTTAAAATTTTTAATTTTACCTAATTAATTATATTACCAATCTATAAATATATTAAAACAAAATATCTAACCTCCAATCAATATTTATTTTTTATTAAACCTTTTAATTCTATTGATATATTATCATAATATAAATAGGAAGTCAATATAATTATTTTAATATTCTATAAAATAATTAATAAAAATTAATTTTTATTTTACTATTTTAACACTTGCAATATTTTATTGACTATGGTAAAATGAAACAAAATACAAAACTAAAAAGGAGAGTGAACACATGAGAAAACTAAAGAAACTATTAATGCTCGCTATAATTCCAACAACTATTCTATTTAACACTTCATTTGCTTTTGCGGATACTACCACAACTTTACCTTCAATAAATAATTTACAATTAATGTTTGACCAGTTAAAAACTAATCCTGAATTCCAAAATGGCCAATTATATGTTAGTGCAAAGTTTGTTACGAAATCAGGGTTGATGTTGCAATGGAATAGTGAGACTGGGAGTTTTGTTGTTGGTGGTAGCAGTGGAGCAAGTGATCCTATCGTAATTACACCTTCCGCTACACCAATTATTAATCCTGTACCTGCACAACCTATTACCGTAAATAGTGATGGAATAGCAAAAACTTCCTATAAAGGATTAAATGCAATAATAGTTGATGGAGAAACCTATTTTAAAGGAAGAGATTATTATGCTCAATATAGGGAAATAGGGGATATATATTCTCCATCTTATATATATGATAAATCTAGTAATAGTTTAAAATATCAAGATCGTACAGGTAAAACTACAATTATTACAAATGACGTTAATGCTATAAATTTATACATGGAAACTGTATGGATTAATAGTAAATATTACAAATAATTAACCAAATGTTGCTATAGGTGTTTGGTCTATTCTTATACCATTAGCATAAATACCATGACCAGGATTTACTAAATGCATACCACCAGCGTCTGGGGTTGAATCAACATAAATTACTGGTGTGTTTATACCTTCTCCCCATTGTACACCACTATAAGATGATGGACTAAGAATCAAGTTATTCCCTATCTTTGCGTCTGTATCAACGTCAATAGTTACACTAGTTAATATACCAGTATTTATATAATTTGCATTTATATATAATTGTCCATTGTTCATAAATAATCCTGGAAGAGTAGCATTATTTGTTAATGTATTAAATACTGCTGTTTGATTATTTGCTACAGCTCCAACATCACTAGCAGTAGGTGTCCATGTGTCAGGTCTTGCACCTACATCACTAGCTGTAGCACCAGTAGTATCTACTTTATCCCAAGTAATACTTGCCAAATGACTCATAATTAAATTTCCATTTGAATCAAAATAACTTCTTGCAGTTTTACCTTGATTTATATCTGAATTAACTGTACTATTTAATCCAGCAGAAGTTATTTTCCCATCAATTGTATCTAATATATTTGTGCCAGCAATTTTTAATGTTCCTGTAATATCAACATTACCAGCAATCGTTGCTCCTGTGGCATTTAAAACACCTGTTGGAGTTACTGAAAATGTATCTCCAATTTGTATTTTACCTGATAAAAGTAAATTGCCGTCTGTATCAATTTTTAATTGGTCTACAGCATTACTCCAAGCATTACCTAATACTTCTTCGCCTGACAAAATTGTTGGGCGATTTTGAATTTTAATACCTTCAGTGGCATTAAAAATACTCCTTATTTTATTTGAATATGTTCCTGTACCACCTAAAGTTACACTTAAACCTGTTCCATTAGCACTAGGATCAAATTTAAAACCATTACTATATGCTATTCCTTGTTGTACACTATTATTTGCTGTTACTTGTGCATTATAAGATTCTGTAATATCAAAAAAATCTAATCCATCAATTTGTGCTGTACCATTTCCGTCAGTAGCATTTACTAAAAAAAATGGACGAACATATACAGTATTGGTAGGAAATACATTTACTGTATTAGGACTTACAATATTTTCTATTGTTTGCCAACTTGTGTTATTTGCTGCGATATTAGGACAAATAGCAGCTATACTAATATAATTATAATTACTATCAAGATATATTAACCCTGATTGCATAAATCTTCCACCTACTGTTGGTAAAACAGTCTGTCTTGTTTTAAATCTTATTTTATATGTTCTATTAATATCTATAGGAATTGCTTTAGAATAATATAATCTTTTTTCTCCTGTAATCTCTAATACATTAGTTCCCCAACTACCTACTCCGCTTACTATAGTGCCTACATTAGTATTTGGAATATCCATTCCTACATAACTATCAGACCAAAATAATTTATCTTTTTCAAAATATGGATTATTTGAATTTATTATTAAAGAATTTATTGTTGTAGCAGGTACTCCATTTATATTTCCTGTGACATTTCCATCAAAAACAATAGTAGAAGTAGCACTAACACTATCTGTAAATTCTGATGCATTACCCCATTGATCAGAAACTTTTAATTTATAATACCATGTACTTGCTGTATTTGTAGGAGGATCGTAATCTATGAACATTAGTTTACCTAAGTCTCCTGTTGAACCAGGAATTGTTATTATCTTTGTATATTCTAATTCATCTTCAGGTAATAATTTTAATCTATAAATATCATATAAAGCACCTTTTTCTGTTTCTGTCCATAATAATTTTATTGCTCCCAAATCTCCTGTTGCTGATAAATCATTTGGTAAAGGCGGTGCATCATTATCAATTGCATATAATATATTTGTAGATTCTGTTTTATCAATACTTTCCATTCCACTATAATCAACACAAGATAATTTGTAATAATAACCTTGACCATTATTTAATCCTGTATTTGTGTAATTTGTTGTAAAATTATCTACTTCTGCAATATTATAAAAATTAGTACCATCTTCACTTCTAAATATCTTATATTTTGCTAAATCACCATCAGGATTTTCATTTGGTATCCATGTAATTGTAATACTACCATTATAATTACATTTTGTATTAATATTATCAATTGTAGGCAATTGAGAAGGAGGAGCACCATCTCCAGGAATAGCAGTTTGACCACTACCTGAAATATAACCAGTTGAAGGTACAGTAATTTCATCCCATGATTTATTACCTGCTCTATCTATTGTATATATTCTGTAATATCTATTATTAAATGTATCTCTATTTGTATCTGTATAACTTGTTTGTGACGTATTTACTATATCATATATATTAAAATCTGAATAATCACTAACCCATATTCTGTAATTTGCTATATCTAAATCTTCTGGTTTAGTCCAATTTAACATTATTGTTCCTATACCACCTGATATAATCAAATCACTTGGGGCAGAAGGATCAATAATATCATTAGCAGTTATTTGTTTCCAATTAGCTAAATTTTCCTCTATTGCAGTTTGATTGCCAGCATTATCAAAACAAGTAATTGTGTATTTATATGTTGTATTATGTATTGTAGTAGTATCTGTATATGAAGTAATATTATAATTTCTAACACTATATATTAATTCTTTATCATCGAAAGTTTGAGTTGATAAAATTCTCCATATATTATATCCACCAACACCAGATAATTCATCTGTATATCCTGACCATGATAATGTAATAGAACCATCATCATTTGCAATTGGATCATTTATAGTCCCAATTGTTGGAGCAGTTGTATCACTAGCTGTATATGGTGTCATTGATGAAAAACTTCCAGATAAATTACTTTTACCACTTATATTACCCCAAGAATCTACTGCGGATATCTTATATTGATATGAATTACTAACATTTATTGACATAGAATTATCTGTAAATTGCAATTGTGATACGTTTGCCATATACATTTCATTGCTTACACCATCAGAGTCATATCTATATACGTTATACGATACTGCATCAGTAACACTATTCCAATATATAGTGATACCACCAATTTTAGATTCTCCACCTGATATTGTTGGTATATTTGGAGGAGTATTATCTACTGCTTGTATTGTACCTGTTGTTGGAATCGTTAATGCAGTAGATGAAGACATTCCAGAATTATCAATAGTATATACTTGATAATAATAATATTTAATTTTATCTAAATAACTATCAATATATTTATGTGTTATACCTCCTAAATGGTTAATTATACCAATATCAATTCCATTGTCATCACCAGTTTTATCAGAAGAATTACAAGTATGTCTTATAATTCTATATCTTGAAGCATCAGAAGAACCAGAGCCTTTAAATGTTATTATTAATCTTCCATTGCTATCAGATGTAATCGTTGGTACTGAAGGTGCATTAGGTGGTGTATTATCTCCAGCTATTACAGCTTGACCATTCCCTGATAAAAAATCAATTGATATATTATTATTAATATCTATAGAATATATCCTATAATATCTTATGCTAATATATGTTCTATCAAAATCAGTATAACCAGTAATATTAGTATCTATTGTAGATGCTATTACACTAAAGTCACTAAAATTACTAATTTGTATTCTATATTTTGCTATGTCTTTATCTATAGGTGCTGTCCAAGATAGATCAATTCTTCCCCAACCACCTTTAATTATTAAATTTGTTGGTCTAGATGGACGAATTGTATCTAATGCGGTAATAGATATTGGAGTAGTTGCTATTTTATTAGTTTCATTACTTTGAGTGTCATAAGCAGATACCCAATAATAATATGGTGTATTACTAATAGTATTAGTATCAATATATTCTAATAAACTTGGACAAGTTATAGAAGTTGTAGTTAAACTTTTTATTAATGTTGCTGTTGTTGAGTTATTAGTAGGAGTATTTCTCCAAATATTAAATCCTGATAAATCTGTATCAATAGGTTTAGCGATAGATATTTTTATTGTTCCGTCATTTATCGCTGTTAATGTTGGTGTTGATAAGTCAGGTGGTTGTTTATCTGTTTGTAATGCATTAGTTATTAATGATTGAGTAGAATCAGATAATTGATCTTGTGGTATACCTCCGTTTGTAATAGTTAATGCTAAACCTGAAATTTCTATACCGTTTTGGTCTACTGTAAATGTTTTATTGCCTTGAGTGTCAGAAGCATCGATTTGAAGATTTACACCACACAGAAGTTTTCCAAAAATTACCTCTGCTATCAAACCTAAAGGTGTCAGAGCATTTTTATAAGTATTCCCACCATCATTTGTAAACGCTAAAATATTATGTAATGCACGTAGAAAATTTAATTCATCTATAGGTGATTTAAGAGTTAATCCGTGTCTATCAAGAGTATAATTTTCGTTTGTTCCTGATATTATCGCATTTTTATTGGCATTCCATTTATTGTTAATAATCTGATTTATTTCACTTGTTAACTGTGGTATTTCACTAATATTATATTTATTCATATCAACTGTAGTAGAAGTAGATATTGCTTTATTTAAATTTTCAATAAATTTTTGTTTATCATCAGATATTTTTTTACTATTAGATATGCTCAAAGTGCATTCTTGTTCTTCGAAGTTAAAGTTAAATTCTACAATCTTTGCTTCTATCTCAATATCCATTTTTTCATAGTATATCTTAATTATGTCACCTAAATTAGTTGGCAAAAATTTATCCCATTTATCTTGTTCTTCAAATAAGGCAAGCAAATTTACTGTGTTAATTTTTATATTTAATATAGGAGCAATTATTTTAATAAACTCTTTCTTGCCGTATTCGATCAAATCTTTACTATTAGTAATACTATCATTAGATAATTCTTTTACAATTATATAATTATTGATTTCCGTTATCTGATCTACTGTAAAATTATTCTCCATAGACAATACACTTCTTAATGAAGCAATTTGTAAATCAATATTATCTATTTCAATTTGTTTATTATCTATTTCAATTTGTTTATTATCTATTTCAATTTGTTTATTTTGTTTTTCTATTAATAAAGCAGAAGTATCATCACCATTGGCTTGAGCAATATCGAAATTATCTTGTATCACATCAAGTTCCGTAAGTAGTGTATTTAAACTATTATCTAATATAGTTAATTCATCTTGTTTTACTTCTTTTTGTTCTATTAATGTTGTAAATTCTGTATCTTTACTATTTACTAAATCTTGATAATCCAAAATAGTGTTTGATAACGAATCTGTGAAATATAAACTAGATTTTAACACATTTTTATTTTCATCACGTTCAAATGGATATAAAAATAGAGAATAATTAGTTAAGAAATTTGTACCTGTGGAATTGTATTCATTGATCGTTATATCATCTTTGCCAAATAATTTTAAATGTGTACAAACATTATCATAATCTGGTTCGTAGTCCATATTTTGTAAATAAAGCCCATATGAAAATGTTAAACCTTTGTAAGTTCCTAATTTCAATGGATCATAGAAATTTATTACTTTATTTTTGTTATCAAAAATAATAATACAACTAAATGTTTCTGCAATCTCAAATAAAAAATCAAGTAATGTTTTGCTAGATACAGAAAATCCTCTATAAAGTATTTGTGCATCAACATCGGTATACCCTAAGACCCAATTTGTTTCTGATAAAATAGAAGAATAAGTAATACCATCTTCAGTAAATCCATTAAATAATTGATTAATTGATTTTGCTTCAACAACATAATTTCTTATATTTTTATCTTTTAACTCATAAGCAAGAGAATAACAAGTTATATTCTTTACATCATCAGAATCACTCATATTATCTTTTGGTTTATCAATAATAAAATAATCTTCATATGAATCTAACTTTATTTTTATAATATATTTATAAAGCAATTTATTTATATTTGGATTTTTAATTAATTCATTATTTGAATCAATTTGAAATGGTACACTGAAATTTAATTCTGAAACTCCTCCGAATTTTAAATTTAACTCAATATTAAATGCTTCACTTAGATTGGCAATAGTAGTACGTTCTATATTATTTTTACAAAGAAATAATTGTGGTTGTGGAATAGGTTTACTAAAATCAATATCTTCTAAAAACATTCTTATTTCCACCTCTTTCTTAAATTAAAATACAACACATTGATATTTGAATTTTATTTTACACTTTCCTACTACTTTTAAATAATTTACTCCCCTGGATAACTCTAAAAATACATTGTTAAAATTATCATATCTATATAAATTAGATTGATCTGTTGTAATTGTTCCAGTTTTATTATCTATAAAAACTATTTCTTCTGGTAATAAACTAGTAAATGCAAATTCTTTATTAGCATTAGAAAGATTAAAAATTGATACATTGCCTAACGTATTAGTTGAATCTATTTCAATATACAATTGAGGGAAAACATTCATATATCCATTATTAGTAAATATAATATTAGTTTCATTATTAGATGTACAATCATATATTTGTTCATATATTGGTGATAATGCCCAGGGATATTTGCATCTAAAATTTAATTGAATATATCCTTGTTTTAGTCCAGTATGCATGAGAGTAGGATTATCAATAGGCAAACAATAAAATATTTTACTTAGATTCTCACTAAATTGTAATGGTTTATAATATGATGGTGTTAACCAATATAATATTTGTGCAAGTTTATCATTATCAAAAGTATCTTTAAAGCAAAAATTTACCGAAATAGTCAAAGGTTCATATTGTATTTCTTTAAAATAAGTAGATGGATTACCACGAACTTGAGTTTCAAGTATTGTTCTATTGCCTTGTAAAGACTCTTCTAACATACCACTATCTAAATTAACATTATATAAATTCATCTCTTCACTTGTTTTATTATCATAAATAAAATACAAACTATCTCTAATTGTCAAATCACATCACCTCACTTTCTGCAAAATAAAAAGACCTCATTTAAGAGATCTTAAAATAATACTATTATATTATTGATTAATTAGCTTGCTCAAATTGATTTTCTTTTTCTCTCTTTTTATCTAAAACTTTCTTTATTAAAGGCAACGATTTAGTTTTGCACAAAGTCGTTGCTATATTCAGCATACCTTCCTTTGTTTTCCTTGGTCTAACTACAACCTCGAAAAATCCATTTTCTCCTAAATATTGAGAGTAAGGGACGTTTCTTGTGAATTCACCATCCATTAAGATCTTTGATTCTCGCAATTCCTTCATCAATGTATTGCGCCCACATTCACCGAATATACCAGCAACTTGAATAAAATTTAATAAACCATTATCATCCATTACAGCATCATATAAATCTATTTTTGGTTGCTGTTCTATTAATTTATTTTCTGCTTCGATTCTTTTATCTTTTTCTTCTTTTAATTCTGTAAGCAATCTAATACCAAAATCTGGTGACATAATCATTTTTTCTAAAGTCTCTGGGCTTATGTATGCACCATGCTTACGAATGCTAGGAAGAACTTCGTCAAAAACCCATTTCTTAAATCTTGCTGCTTTAATTTTTATATCAGGATTCTTAGATTGTTTTGCAGCTTCAAAAATCAAACTATAAATATCACTTTCAGGAATAACTTTAGTATCCTGTAATCTACCTAATTTATCGGTGACACGGTAAGTTACCGCCCCATCACAGTGTGCTGTGACCGCATCATGTGGTCTTGAATAACCTAATGCTTTAGCAACATCATTTGCTACTGCATATGGTTTATCATCAATTTTTATACATCTTACTTGCCCAAACTCTTCATTGTTAAAAATCATTAAATTATTTTCCATATGATTATCACATTCTCCTTTTATTTTATATTCCTTTAATTTTAAATTTATTATTTTTTATAAAATTTATTAACTAATTATAAACCATAATTAAAAGACTATCTCTAATTCTCATATTAACACCACCTTTAAATTAACAATATAATAGTACAAGTTACCTATTTGCATACTATTATACAATATAAAAATAAATGTGTCAAGAAAAATTAGACATAAAAAGATCAAAACCTACCAGTCATCTCAAACTTTTCAATCTGTTGACTATTAAATCCAACGTCTAAAAATTTACAGAATTGTTTATAACTAAGATCAGTATAGAATAAAATCGGCACATTCCATGCATATCCAACAAATTTATGCTTATAAGTAAACAGCGTTAAACTTTCTGAACCTTCAGCACAAATAATCGGTTTTCTAATTAACATTTTAATACCCTCCCTAACAACCAAATTCTAAAATCAATTGTATTCCATCAATTAATGTCAAGATTATCTGTTCTCCAAAAAACATAGAATATTCATTTCTATATATTTCAGCAACACAATCTATATCAATTATTAAATTCTGATAATTATTTTCTTCATCGTATTCTGCATGTCCAAATTGATATTTACCAGAATTAAATACTAAGAATTCAAAATTTGGATATTGGATAGGGATTGATACTGTATCACTTACTGCATCCAACCAAATAGATTTGTTAATTGATTGATCCATAATTTCTTCAAATTCGTTATTAGTAATTTGTTTATACATTAATAAAACCTCCATTTAATATAATTTATAAGGGCGACTAACTTCAACTACCTTATAAATATATTATAGAGGTTTTTATTATAAAAGTCAACACTTTTTTAACAATATTAATTAAAATAATGAAGATATTTATAAATCGTCTACTTCCCATATATCTTCTACTTTCATATCTAAGGCTTTGGCAATTCTTATTGCTACTTCAACATTTGGATTATGTCTATTTTTAATTATATTACCAACAGTAGAATTATTAATTTTTGCTTTATCTGCTAACCATACATTTTTTGTTCCACGCTCATCCAATATCTCTTTCAATCTATTTTTCACGCTCATTTAATTCACTCCTTATCCACAATATATTATACACCATGTATATGTAATTTACAAAAGTATAGGAATGAATCTATAATTATATTAACATAACTGTTTCATAAAGTCAATAATATTTATTTTTATATTCTAATACTAAAAAATATTTAATAAATCTTATAAATATAAGTAAAGTAAAGTAAGAGAGTTACACAACTCTCTTAACCTCAACCTTTAATATAGTAAACTTTATTATTATTTCTAAACATACTAAAATTAATAATAGTTGCACCAAAAAAACAAATAAAACTAATCCATGCTGCCCAAAATACTGAAGAAAAACCACCTTTAAAAATAGAAATTAAAATAGATGTTAACCATACTAAACTAAGAAAAGCATTGATTCCTACACTAAACATACTTCCTGGTTTTGGCATAATAATTCCTCCTTTTTTGTTTACAAAATAAATAAAACATGATAATATTAACTTACGTGGTTAATATCGCCTAGTAGTTGCTAGAATCAAGCTCTCCGTTGATTCTTCAATTAAGGGGGTGATATTATGAAAAAACTTGCAGATGTGCTGTTAACGACACTATATGTCTTGGGAGCAATCTCTAGTATTTGGGGATGGATACATCCTTTAGTTTAGTTACATATATACATATTTGTAAGTAAGCACATAATAGGGAGAGTAGTACGATTACTCTCCCTATATAAATTATTATTTAATTAATTTATATATTTAAATCTACAAAACTATTTACCCATTCTTTTCAAACCACTAACAATTTCAGTAAATACCATATTAGCATCTTTTCTTGTTCCATTTAAATTATCTATATTCAATGTTAAATTATAATTAACATTCCCTGCACCAGCAACTTGTGGTTGTAAATTAAAACTAGGAGTAATACTAGATATAAAATTCTGCATATTAGGCATAAAATTTTTCATCACATTATTTTCTGGAATAGCAAGTTCTCCTTTAAGCATTTTAACAACACTTTCGTTAGATTTAGTATTAAATAATTTATTTACTATATCCATTATTTTAGAAGGTTTGCTATTTGAAATAAAACCTCCTTCATGATATACTTGTGTTTTATACCAATCATATGCAGTATCATAATCCATTGAATGTAATAAATTTTTTGTATTATCATCATCTATTTGATTATAATAACCTTCTGCTGCTTTTGCTGCCCATGCCATTTTTGTTTGATCTCCAGATTCACTACCTTTTTCCCATTCACCTTTCAAATAAACTATTTCGTTAATTTGAGATTTCCAAGGATAATACTGACTATGTACAGTTGAATTATCACTACCAGAATCATTGCTACCATTTCCACTACTACTAGAATCACCTATACTAACACCATTTGCATCGTTAAAACTTTTTATCATTGATAAAGCATTACTAACTTGATTTATAAAATTAGTTTGAATATTATCTCCTAAAGATTTAAACTTAGAACCTGCAGTAGATTGAAATTTAGTTAATTCATTCTGAATATTAGTAAAATTACCTTTAATAATATCTTCTCTAATTTTTGAAAACTTCTGTTCATCATTAATTAGATTGTCATAATATTTTTCAGTAATATCCTTTTGGTCATCCAAACTATCTTTTACAGTATCATACTTATCATCTTCTGCATCTTTTTTTGCTTCATTATCTTTCTTATAAGCATCTAATTGATCATTAAGATTATCTTTTCTTAATTCTCTGGAACGATCTGTTTGTAATTTTTCAATTTCCTCTTGTTTTGCTGTTAATTCTTTTTGTAAATCAAATCTTTTAGCATTTGCTTCATATGAATCATCTAATGATAATTTATTTATTTGTTTTTGGATGTCAGATTCTTCTTTTTGTAGTTTATTTAAATTTTGAGTATAATCTTCTTGATTTTCTTGGTCATTTAATAAGTCTAATTTTTCATTAATAAAATCTTCATATTGCTTCATTTCTGATTCAATATTTTTAGTTGCTTGATCATGTCTTTTATCTTCTGCATCCATTTGTTTATCAATAGCATCTAAAGCATAATCTTTTTGTTTCTCATACATATCTTTATAAATTGATATAATATCATCTGCTAAAGACATTTTTTTGTCGTATAGTGCTTTATTAAGGTCTAATTCAGCAGAAGTTACTTCTTGAAGTTTTTGCTTTAATTCCTCATAAGCAACAGTCCCTTTTTCTACAAGCATTAATTGTGCTTCAAGATAAGTGCGTTTATTTTGTAATATTATTTGTTCTTGTTTATGAGATATAACAACTTCTTTAAATTTATCATTATATTCAGTAGTACCATTTTCTAACATTGATAATTCTTTTTCTAGGTTAGAAGTATTATTATTTAAATCAGATATAGTATTATCGAATTCTGTTAATTGAGAATTAATTTTTTCAAAATTAGTATCATTAATTTCTTTTTGCAAATTCCACCAAGCTGTAGAATATTTTTCAACTCTATCTTGTAATTCTTTTAATGCTCTTTGATTATCTTTATAAACAGGAGAATTCATTGCCAACCTTGCCAATTCTGCTGCTTCATGTAGTTTATCTTGTTCTTCTTTTAATGAATCAGTTTCTAAATCTAAATTATCACGATATTCTTGTGATACTGGACTTAAAGTATTTGATTTTTCTTTTATAAAATTACGTTTATCTTGTATATCTTGCATATCAGCATCATATTTAATCCAATGTGCTTCCCACCATTGGAGAGAATTTTTTTCTCTATCTTCTGCTAATTTTTGTTGCTCTGCAATCATATCATTTGTTAGAGCATCTTGTGCGTTTTGTACATCAGTTGATGAAGAGGTAGATACTGTTACAGGAGATAGACCATAATTTTTATAACTGTTTATAACTTTATTATAATACTCTTCTGTTCCTTCACCATATCCTTTAATACCTTCTTTTAAATTACCTGCTTGTTTTACACGTTTAATTAAATATGCCACACCAGCATTAATATTTGTTTCTGGATCAAATACATCTCCACCTTTACCTTCTTCTCTCCATGTTGAAGGTAAAAATTGCATAAGACCACTAGCACCAGAACTTGCATTTTTTGCTTTTGGATTAAAACCAGATTCAATATTTATCATTCCAGCAATTAAAGCGGGAGTTATTCCTAATTTTTCAGCATCAATATTATTTATTACTGCTTTATTTATTAAGTCTGCAAATTTAACATCTGATGATACACCATTAATATTTACTGTTGTAGGAGTGGTAGTATTATATTTACCCCATTGTGAAGTATCAAAATTATTTCCTCCACCATACATCTTATAAAATTGTTCCCTTGTCATTTTGCCAGAAACAATATCTTGATATTCAGAAGTTTCAATATGCCAAGGTTCATTTACTTTTCCAGTTAATCTTCTAACTAAACCATATTTAGATAAAATTTCATTAGTAATTTTACCATTTGCTATTAAATCTTTTATTGCACCTGAAATATCTACTGCTTGACCTGTATGATGAGGACTACTACCAGGATGTGCTATATAACCACCATTTGACCCACCACGACTAGTCCATATTGCTTGTTGTTCAGCTAATGAACGATAACCAGAAGTTATATTAATTTTAGTATTATAATCTTTTGCTAATGCACCTAATCTTTCAAGTATCATAGGATTAACATTAGTTTTCCCTGTTAAATAGTTTTGATAATCAGAAGTAGATTTATATGAATTAGATGAATTAGATGATACACCAGATGTTGTATAAGTAGGTTGACTACCAATTTGATTTTTTAATAATTTTTCTCTTTCTCTTATTTTTTCATTTTCTTCTTCTAATGATTTAAGATATTCTTTTGAGCCTATAATCATTTTTTCTCTATCATTGCGAAGTCTATTGAGAGTGTTATTAAGAGAATCTACTGAGTTTTTGTATGTTTTTGTTGCGTCTGTGAGATCATCTAATGCTTCTTTGTTCTTTTCATTTTCTTTAGTATTATCACTTGTAGATTGTGTTAAATCTGGCAAAGAACTATTTAAACTGTCATCAATACTTGCTATACTATCATATAATTCTTTTAATTTTTTATCTTCTTCTTTATATTTTTTATTTAATGCATTTATTTTAGTAGAATTAGGACTTCTTATTCCTGCTAACAATATATCTAAATCACTGGAATATGGTGTATCTTTTCCTTGTGATCTATCTAAAGTATTTTGTGTTTGTGCTTCAGATAACCATTTTTGATCTATTTTTGCATTGTTTAATGAATATAATATTGCAATTTCTCCACCAAGAGATTTTATTACTCCTAAACTTGTTTTAACTTGATCTTGTAATTTTATTTTATTATTTATTAATTGTTGTTTTGTGGCACTCTCATTTTCATCTGCTAATTCTTTTTGTTCTTTTGCTTCTTTCTTCATTGCTTCAATAACTTTATTAGATATAGTTATTGTATCGCCTTTTACATCTATTAAATGTGGATAACTTTGAGTTAATATTGCAGTTATATCATTTAATTTTCTCTGCTCTTCTGCTGTTAAATTACTTTTATTACTTAATTCTGTATAAGTATCAATTAATTTAACATTATTATCAGCAACTTTTGTTTGATTATTAGCTTGATCTATTAATGTTTTTTGATATTCTGTGGAATTATCTTTTGCGATACCTAAAGTTTCTGATAATATATTTTGCTTTTCATTTATTGCTTCTAATACTTCATTTACTGTATGATATTGTGTAATATTTATTCCCATTTGTACTGCTAAATCTTTTAATTCTTTAGATAAATATTTTACAGATGTTGATTGAAATCCAAAAGTCCCAGATTTATGTTCTTGGTCTATTTCTTCAATCTTACCTTTTAATTCACCTAATTTTTTAATTGTAGCATCAATATCATTAACATCTTGTAACTCTGGACTACCTACTTTATTCGATCTTTCAATAATATCATCTAATTTTTGTTTTGTTTCTTCATAAGTTTTATTTAGCTGTTCTTGCTCTTCTCTTACTTGTTTAAAATGCCCTAACACCATAGGAATAGCTGTTAAAGCAAATAATACCCATGTTAAAGGATTTTTTAGCATTGCTTTAGAAAAAGCTAATAAACTTACAGTAGCAGTTTTTATAGTTGTACTAAGTGTAGCATATGATATTGCTAATTTTTGATTTATTGGGATAGCAGTTGTTGCAATTCCATTTCTTATAGCAAAATCTTTAATCTCTGTTTTTATTGCAGGTAATAATTTAAGTAAAATTACACTTCCTAAAATAATAATAGAATTTACTAATAAACCATTAAATTTAGTCATTTCAGTTAACCCATTAATATATTGCGAAGCAACACTTAAAACAGAACTCATTGCTTTTTTTACGCCTGATTCTCCCATTGTATAAGCCAATTCTTGAAATGCTGCTTTGTTGCGATTTATTTGACTTTCTAAAGAATGTAAATGTTTATAATTTTCTTCAATTGCAGATCCTAATGATGTTTGTGCTGTAGAAGTAGCATCTAAAGATATTTGAAAATTGTCGAATAATGCCATAAGTCTCGTTATATGATGTTTCCCTGCTAAACTTTCTGCAATATATGTTTTTTCTGCTCTAGTCATAGAATCCCATTTATTAGCAACTTCACCATATATTTGACCTAATGGCAATAACTCACCAGTAATATCTTTAACTGCTATACCCATAGAAGCAAGTGCTTCTTGTGCTTTATCTGTATTTATTCTAGCAAATGAAAATTTTAACATATTTCCAATTTGGTTTCCAGATTCTCGCGTGGCAGTACCGATACTTGTCGTAAAACCAATTAATTCGTCGAGTGTTACACCAAATTGTTGTGCAGATTCTCCAGCCTTATTTATACTTTGTGCTAGACCTATACTCGTAATTGCAAAATTATTATCAACTTCGTTTAATTTGTCGATAATTGTCGAACTTTTTTCAGCTTCAACATTAAACTGTGCTAAAATTCCGGTAAGATACGATGCCATCTGTCCAGTTTCTAATCCGGTTACATTAGATCCAAGCATACTAGTACGTGCTAATGCTACTGATTGTTCTGCGTTATATCCTTGTTTAGCGAATTCTATTTCGGCATCTAATGCTTGTGTTATAGATTTTGCCATCATATTAGCAGATTCAGCAGTATCACGCATCAATTTAACCCAATTAGTATTATTATCTAAAACTTTACTTAATTCTGTTAATTTAGTATCAACATCTATAATTTCTCTTCCTATTTGCTGGATGCTATTGGCAACTGAGTAAAATATTCCCGTAGCTCCCGCCCAAAGACTTATCTTCTCAAAAGCCGTCTTAAATGCAGAACCTAAATCCCATGTTCTTGTCATTAAATCTCTTATAGACTCACTAAATTTATGTGTTTCACCAGTTAATTTATTGACATAAGCAGTTACACTTGTTATTTTAGAACCTTCTCTTAATCTTTGTGTTACTTTTATGTATTTTTCTGTTTCTTGTATATTGGCCTCTAATAATTTCTTCCCATGCATTAAACTATTATTATAATATTCATGTGCATGAGTAACATTACGAACAGCATTCTCCATTTTAGGATACTGTTGAAAATTAAAACCTTGCGAATCTTTACTAGCAATCCTAGTTTGATCATATACTCTTTTAATTGCATTTTCTAATCTCTGTAATCTTTCTATATCTTTATCAGAAACTATTTGACCAGATATATTTTTTTGTTGCATATTGCTTATTAATGTTTTATATCTTAATAATGCTTTTTCTAATGGTGCAAATTGTTCAGGAGATAAATTATTAAACTTAACACCTAGATTTAAAGCATTTTGTGATTTTGTGTTAAGTTGTTTATTTATTCTTTCTTGATTAGCAATAAATTTTTGTTGTTCTTGTTCTCTTAATTTCATTCCTCTTAAAAATTCAGCGTTTTCTTGATCTATTAATTTAATACTTGTTTGATGTGCTTTTAATTTTTGTTCTGCTGTTTGTCTTAGAGATTTAATGTAATTTTGCTCATTCTTTTCTCTTTGACTTTGTTCTTGTTGCATTTGTTTTACAGAATCTTGAATTTGTTTTTGTTTTAATTTTTGTGCATCTTGTTCTAATTTCTCACGAAGTCTTATTCCACGCAAAAATTCCTTATTTTCTGCATCAAAATCTTTACCTTGTATTTTATTACTATTAACATAACCTTTTAATTTTTCTTCTTTTTCTTTTCTTAATAATTTAATACTATCTTGCAATAATTTTTCTTTATCTTTTTGTTCTTGTTTTAATTGCTTAACTCTTATATTTGCTTCTTTATAAAAATCTTTAGATTCTTTTGCCAGTATTTTTTGTTGTGTTAAATGTGCATCGAGTTTTTGTTTTGCGGTTTGTCTTAATAATTTTATATAATCGTTTTCATTTTTTATTCTTTCTTTTTGTTCTAATTGTAATTGCTTAACTGCTTCATTTATATTTATTTGTTTTATTTTTTTAGCATCTGCTTCTGCTTTCTGTTGTACTTTATAATATTTTTGATGATAATCATTAGATTCTTTCGCTAACTTAGCAGATTCCCTTGCTAATTTCATCTGTTCTTTTAATGCATCTGCATTTTTCTTAACACCATAGTCATTGTCTGATCTATATACATTATCTTGTCCTGGTTTTGAAGTGACAGTAGTTTTAATGCCAGTTTGAGAATTTAAATATGTTTGATCTTGTCTTAATGTATCTCCATTAGCTTTCTTTAATTTAATGGTTCTAATTAAATTTCCATATTCATTATTTAATTTTTTAATTGCTTCTGTTTCTTTGCTAATACTATTCGATACCTGTGCATTTTGCTGTTTTGCAATTTTATTTTTATCTATTATTTCCGTAGTTTTCTGTATTATTTCACCATTTGCTTTTATTGTTTCAGAATATTTTTTTACACTTCCATCTAATTCCTTTGTTATCTGTGTGTATTGAGTGGAAGATTTATTAGCTTGTTGTGTTACTACATTCATACTTTCCATTACTTTTGAAATATTATTAATTGTAGAAATTATTTTATCATCTATCTTTATCTCAATATTTAATTTGCTCAAATTTTTAACTAAATTTTCTACTTCAGTTTTTAGATTAGTAACACTAGTAGATTGTAGTATTGTCTTGATCATGATAGAGAGATCGTTGTTATTTGGCATTATTTCACACTCCTTTGTATTAGTAGAGGTATAATAAAAATACCCCTACATTTGGAGAGTAGGGGTTTGTTTTGGATTTGTTTTTGATTGTTGTTTTGGTTATTGTATTATTTTTTTATGTACGATAATTTATGTAAATAATTATATTTGTAATATGTAGAATTATTAATTAAAATGAGGATTTTATAACGAATTACAAATCACCTAATGATTTATTTTCAACTTGTTTAATTCCAGAAGAATCAAAATATTTACCTAATTCATCATCAACTTCTTGGTCATTATATATTGATATCATCGAGGTAGACTGCCATCCAATCACATCCTTAATTACATCTGCTGGAATATTTGCTTTACATAAATCCGTACAAAATTTGTGACGGGCTGAATGAAAGTAATAGAAGATACCAAGTATGTTAGAGAATGTATTTGCCCAAGAATTAAGTAATGAAATATCTCCTGGTTTCCAAACACCATTTCTTTTATTCCAAAATAATTCTTCTCCTTGAATACCTAATTCTTCACGTTGTTTCATCCATAAATCAAAATATGGTTTAAATTTACTAACCAAAACGTAACGATAGAGCATCTTACCCCTAGAACTACGTCCTTTAGTTTTGATCTTTTCAGGTGTTTTATATAAAGCACCATATTTAATATTTTCATCAGTAAAAAAACTTACTTTAAATCTCAATAATTCTTGTTTTCTTGAACCACTTGCAACAGCCAAAGCTAATGCACATGCTTGTTGATATTTTTCTTTTTTAACTAAATAATCTAATAAATAATCAACTTGTTCATCACTTAATACTGTTTTATCTCTAACTTCTTGCTTTGGTGGAGCAGGGATTTTATTTACTATATTACGATATCCTTCATAAACGTCATCTAGTATTGATTCTATGTAGTTTGACATACTACTAATAGCAGCTTTTAATCTTCTAACTCTATTAGAACTTAGATTTTGAGTATTGACAAGCCAATTTTGATATTTAAGAATGTCTCTTTTATTAAAATCAACATAAAATTTATTCTTATTATATTGTAAATTCCAAACTAAACAAATTTCAATATCATTGCAGTATCCTTTTATACTACCAGATGCCATGTCTTTACCTCTACAGTAATCCAAAAATTCATTCATTAATTCCTTATTTTCATTTGAAACTTGTTCCCATAATTCAGGTGTAACTATACTATGTTGTTCTGTTTTTCTACCCATTAAGACACATCCTTTAAATTATTATTTATATTATCAATCTTATTTAACAACAAATTATACAATGTTTCTATATCACTTTTCTTAAAGTCATTTTTATATAAATCAATCAAAATTAAATTATTATCTTCACATAATTTAATTTTATAATCTGCTTTATCACTATACCATTTATGCTCCATCATACCGAATATTTCTATAAAATAATCAATATTATTTATATTAACAATGTAATCAAATCTAAATCTTCTAGTAAAATCTTTTATGTATTTTGAATAATGATCTTCTTGTCTAAAACTTAATCCTTTATTTTCTAACATTATACAAAAATCAAATTCATATGATGATCTACAATAATTGCCTTGTGGAGTAATACTACATTTACTGTTTTGTTTTCCATTTATAATACCAGAAATTTTCAATGATTCAATAAATCCACCAAATTCTATATTATAACTAGAACTAGATGCCATCCATTCACACATATTAACATCTTTTTGAGTAGGAATTCTACCTAATCTTTCATATAATTCTTGCAAATCTTCTATTAAATCACTCCTTGATTTATGTCTTCCAATTACAGTAGGTATAAAATCACAATAAACTTGAAGTTGATAAACACTTCCAAAATGAAATTCATATGCACCCATTGAATAAAATTCTTCTTTATTTCTAGAATAATACTCAATATCTCTACTATGTGGTGTTCTACCTAATATTGAATATAATTCTTTATATTTTTTAATCATATCTAATTTTATAGCATGATTATTATGTTTATAATAATCTACATTTATTTGACTATATAATTCTTGAATACTATAAAATTTTTTAAATAAAACTGATTGACTTGGAATATCACATAAAATAAATAATTCTTTCATTCCAGGTAATATATCTTTTTCTGTATAATTATTATAAATAAATTCTTTTAAATTTTTTAATATAATATCCGTATCCATACTTTCTCTATTATATAACCATTCTTTATCTTGCGGAATTTCAATATTGGCAATTAATAATGCATTCTCAAAACTACCAAATCTTTCTCTATAAATATAATCACTTGGATAATCATTATTATTTTTTAAATCTCTAGTAGTTGGTAATCCATATTTATCATAGTAATCTTGTAGATAAATTATTAATTCTTCATTTGATTTATTTTTAAATTTAGAAAAATATTTACTTTCTATATCTTCTGGTATATGTATATTTAACATATTTAAGATTTCTTTATATGTTCCAAATCTATTTCTATATACAACCATACTATATAAACCATATTCTTTAAATTTAGAAATTGGAATAATACCATGTGTTGTTAAAACTTGTTTAAGTTGTTCTAATAAAATATCATCTTCTAAATATACTTTATTATTTTTTAAACTATTTTCTTTATTTTTAGGTATTGGGATATTTGCTTTAATTATTGCATCTTTAAAACTTCCAAATCTAATACGATATACTTCTGCATTTGGCATATCTTCATCTTTATTAATTTCTTTTTTAATAGGGAAACCATTTTTATCATAAAAGTTTTTAAGTTTATCTAATAATTCATTATCAGTAAAATATATATGATTTAATTTTAAACCACATACCTCATCAAGTTTTGTTTTACCACCAAATCTACTAAACAAAACTTTACCACTTGGAAAATATTTGTTACTTTTTGATTCATTGTTTACATCATCTTGTGTTGGAGTTTTACCTAATCTACTTGCAAAATCTTTATACTTTTCAATTATCTCTTCATCTGTATACTTTATTGCCATCAAAACATCTCCTTTAATATTTTATTTTGTTTCCTTATCCATCTCATCCTTATAAAAAGAGTGATAAAACAGTCAATAGTTAAGGATTACTACTTTCGGGAGCGACCCTAGACTGTTTTTATATCATCACACAAAAATGACCACCACAAATAAATGTGATAGTCATTGTTCTGTAATAAATTATGTAATAAACTAAACTTTATATATTAATCTACAATAAAATAAAAAGAGAGCAGATTTATGTCTGCTCTTTTAAATATTTCTATTCAATTGTAAATTAAAATCCCAACATACCAATCACCAATCACCAATCAATATTTAGTTAAACTATTATATATTTAATGATTATATAATTATATTAACCCAATAAACTAAATATTTTTATTAATATGAAATAGAATCTCTTAGTCTATACTAAGTATGTATTAATTATTCTTCCATATTCATATTCCTACTCAACAACATCTTTCTTCTTCCTTGTTTTCTTAATCTTCTCCGCAATCTCAATACCTACAACTGCATCTTTCCATTTCTTACCTAACTTTACTTTTACTACGTTTTTAGGAGCAATTTCAATTTCAGTCATATCTTGCGGATTATGACCTTTCCTACCTTTCCTTAAAGTTGGAGTAAGAATTATGTAGTTATTTAATTTTACTTCTTCTCCATTACTTAATGCTTTCTCAACACTTAGTAAAAATGCATCTAATGCTTGTTCTGCTAACTTTTTAGTCATTTCCCCTAATTCGGACATACTTGTGATCATTTCTTCTCTTTTCATAATAAAATCATTTCTCCTTTTAATTTATATTATTTTTATTTCCTCAGTTGTTTGTTTTCTGAGGTTATTTGTAGTATACAATTATATTTACAATTTGTCAAGGAATTTGTGAAAATATTTTTGAGATTTATAAAATTTATTTTTTGATTATATTTTATTTTAAAAAGTAGGAAGGTAAGATGCTATTTTACATTTAATCCTTCCCTGATAAGACCACGTTTTAATGCATCTCTAGCCTTGCCTTTTCTTAATTCTTCTGCTGTTGCTTTTATAAACGGTCTTTCACCAATAAGTTCATCCAACCACTCAGTATAATAACCTTTTCCTGTCTCCACGATGGGAGTTACTAATCTTCCCGATTCTTCATCTTTTCTAATATTTTCTATTCTCAAAGTAGTATCATCAATCATTTTTGTTTCTATATTTTTTTCATCTGCTAAACCTCCATCATCATAAGACCTTGAATATTGAGTAGGTGTATATTGAGAATAAACTACACTATCTAATTTATCTACCATAATATCTTTACTCGTTTCTGATACTTCCTTTTTTAATGAGGATTGTATTTTCTTTTTTATCTGTGCTTCAATATTTTTTAATTGGTCTGCTAAAGAGGCGATTTTATTCACCTCCTTTAACAATAATCTTAGGATAACTTCTTTCTGCAACATCAATATTATATTTCAACTTTATTTCTTTATTGGCAGTTATTTTAATTAATCCATAGCCATCCAATATTTCTTGAATACTACGTTTCCATTGTGTTTCTGTTATATTATCAATTTTTAATTCTTTTTCTAAAACATAACCTTTTTTCTCTATTTCATCTAAAATATAAGATGCTATTTTACTACTATTTTCATTAGATTTTTCAGAAGTGCCTAATTCATTCTCATAAATATATTGAGGATATATTTTATTTGTTAATTCTTTACCAAATGTTCTTAATAAATATTCCCTAGAAATACCTTTTAAAGATATATTGTTATCTTTTAATGTTTTAGCAATTTTATTGCTTTCTTCTAAAGAATCCACTCCATATTGATCAATACTATAAAAATTAACTAATTTAGTAAGACCATATTTTGCTGCAATATGTTTTGCTTTGTTAAAAGTTTCTTCAGGTAATTTCTCATGTGGTATTTTATTTAATAAACTTAATAAAGCAAATAATGTAATACTCTGTGATACTTTAGTTCTATCTTTTGAACCAAAAATATCCATAATTTTAGTCAGAGAAGCAAAAAATAATGGATTTTCATCTACACAAAAATCTTCATCTTTAATATTAATTTTTGCATAGTTATTTAATGCAATAAGATTATTTTTTCTTGTTCTTATTAAAGAATGGAGTTGAGGATATATTTCTTTAAATTCATCAGATAATAATAATTCAATATTTATATCAAGTATTTCTAATTGTTGTTTTTGCCATTCTGTTTGTTGTAATTCGATATTATATACTTTTTTTATAAATTCAATTGCTTTAATTCTTTTACATTTTGCTAGTTTTTCTACTAAAGATATTATTGTATATTTCGCATCGCAACCAAAACATTTATATATTTGTGTTCCACTATCAGTTGTATAAATATGTGCCGAAGGAGTATCATCTTGATGATCAGGTAATATACAATTTACCATACTATGTATATTTGTAAATTCACATAAATCTATTCCATTAATAAAATCATAAACTTCTTGTTTATTTACACAAATAACTTTATCACCATTTATTTGAAGAAGATGTTTCATTAAAATTACATCTAAATTTTTTATTGCATTAAAATGGGAAAACTCCTCGTAAACCCTTACAGGACGGGGATTCTGAGCTTTCTGCATACTAATAGAAGAAGAGTTTATTGTATTAGTATTGATTAACCTCAAAGTAGATGAATCAACTATACTTTTTAATATATCTTTAAATTTAATCATAATATTATTAATATTTATTCTATTATTATAATCACAATTAATTAATTCTTTTCCACCAAAGAATAACCTTGTAGGATCAAATGTTACAGAGTCACTAGTAGGAAATAATGCAATTAATAATTTTTGAAATTTATTTCTTGTTTCTACATTAGTTATTACTATATTACTACAAAATACTAATCTAAATTTCTCTTTATATTGAGTATAAGAAAATGTTTTATATCCAAAAATAGGCAATATATTTAATTCTCTACAATTATTTAATTCTTTTTCAATAGTAGTACCACCATCAAAATCTAAAGCAAATAATTGTTGAGTAAGCCAATCTATACTTTTTCTACCATTGAGTAATGCAGGTTTAAAAGTTGCTCCATTACTTAATAAATTAGCTAATTCTTCAATTTCAATTTCTGTTTGTGCCATTCTAAATTGGATACCTTTAGATTGATCTCCACTTGGTTTGTTTTCAAAAGTTTTTCTGTCAACCATACATTTCACTAACATTTCATACCACGTCCTTTTCATTTTATTTTAAATCACTAACATTCATCCTTTTTTATTTTGTTTTATAAAATATAAAAACTAGATGCAGAGAGAAAGGACAACTCTCTTTTTTAATGGGTAATTACTCCATTAAGCATCTAGTAAAATTTGTGTTGTATTTCAACACAAGAAAAGACACCTCTTTATTTATGAGATGCCTTTAATCTATTGAAAATATTTAATTCTAATAAATTCATATCAATCTGTGAAATTTATAATTAAATAGAGCAGGAGAAATATGATAGCAAACAAAATATAAAATATATGGTATACATATAAATCCTAACTCTATTAATTATAATTAATTATCAATTATATTTACAATCTGTTATTGTATTATTCTATAGTTTTACTATTCAGTATCAGTAATCTCTATTTTATTAACTAATTCATCAGTTTCTTCTGTAGATTCATTATTTATATCATCACCTAAATTATCATCAATCTTATTAATTATATCCATCATTTCAGTATCTTCGTTTAATTTCAAATCCACATTCTCACCTAATTCTAACAATTTCTGTTTTTCAATTTCTTCATTCAATATCTTCATAAATTCTTCCTGTTGACTCATTGCATCTAATCTTTTTTGTAAAATTAAAAAAGTTTGTTTATTAAAATATTCAATTTGTTCTTTACAATTCTCATCAAATTTTAATATAATTTCTTCTAGTAATTCATTATCTACTAATAAATTCATTACTACTAATTCTTCTTGTAAAGAATTTAACTCTAAACTCTTTAATGAAGTAAAATTAAGAATTAGTAGCAATTGAGTGAATTTCTCTAAATCTAAATTCTCTAATGATTTATCATTTTGAACAATTTTATGTATTTCTGATAATCTGTTTAATATTAATTCTATAGTAGTTTTTCTAAACTTTTTGTCTAGGAGTAGAGTAGAACCATCTGATAAAAAAATTTGAATTGTTTCATTGAAATTTTTAGAATCTAAACTTTTGAGAGATGAGAGTGTTAAAAGTTTGTTTGACATGTAATATATTCCTCCGTTTTATTTTTGTTTTATTGTTAAAATAGTATATTAATTATATTTACATTTTGTTACTAAATTTTAATACTCCAGTAACATTTCTACTCTAGGGTTTAATTTATCATACTGAAATGGTGCAAATGCTAACTTTAATCTTTCTCCATTGCTAACTTGCTTTATTATTGTTTTTATTATTTTTAAATTCCCATTCAGTAATTTTATATTTAAATTCTTTTTCCAATTTTATATATAGTTTTTCTTCAATAATTACTAAATTATCATATTCTTTAGGATAATATTTCTTAAATTTTTCTAATCTTTTAATATCTACTTCTTTCATCCAACCTTTCACTTCTATCCAAACATTTAATTTTGGAAGATAAAAATCTGGTAAGTAACTTTCTATTCCATTACTTTATCATCAAATTCAAATCTTTTTGGTTCAAATTCCCATATAATATTTGAATAATTAAAAATACGTGCTATATTAGCCTCCCATTTACTTCTAAAATATTTATCCAAATCTTTCCTATAACCACCAGTTTTTGAATATTTTGATTTGACTATATTTTTAGATATTTCTCTTCCTTTTCTTAAATTAATATAAATTTTTTCTTTTTGTTCTTGTGTTTTATTTTGCCATGCTAATTTATATTTTTCAGATAATATTTGCTTTGTTTCATATGTATGTTTTTTACCTAACATTCCTTTAGGATGATTTGTTTTTACTAATTTAATAAATTGATTAACTGTACGAATATGATTTTGTTTTTTAATCTCTTTTCTTTCATTAATAATATCTTCTGTTAATACTTTTCTATTTACATTTGTTATATTAAGTCTTTTTGCTTTGCGACAAATCTCATGTTTGTCTCTATTCATAATTGTAGATAATTCATCTAATTTTAATTCATTAGGATGTTCTTTATACCAGTTTATTATAATAATTATTTCCTCTTCTGAAAAAACATTTCTTTTACCACTTTTTAAATTCATTCTTAACTTTTTACTTCTTATCATATTTTCTGTTCTAGATAATTCCTTTGCTAATTCAAAAACACTTAAAATACTAACATTTTCTATTAAAAATTGTTCTTCTTCTTTAGACCATTTGCCATTTTTCATTATTTATTACCTCCTATAGTATATTTTCTTTTCCTAAATAAAAAATAAATCAGAGGAAGTAGTCTAGGAAAACTACTTGTCATGTTGCAATCACTATCCTCTGACAATTATATTTACTATCTTAATAATTATTTTTTAGGTTTAAATTTACCACATGTTAAATCATTAATCTCTTTTTGAATTCTCCCTTCTAAACTTTTTACTAAAATACTACATCTACCATCTCTATATCTACTACATGTGATGCAATTACTTTTAAATATTTGTAATTGTTCGTTAGTAGGGAAGATACCTACAAAATCGACAGGACGTATTTCAATTATAATTCTAGGATTTTCAGAATCATAGAATATACCTTGTGTCCTTTCACATGATTGCGTATCGTCAATCCAGCAAACTTCTGATTCTGTCAGGGAATCCAGAAGTAATTTATACATGTTATTACTATCCATATCTATACGTGGGAAAAAGAAGGTACAATCAACGAAATATTTCTGATACTTATTATCTGATTTTTCCCATCCTTGAAGATTAATTTGTTCTTTAATGTGTTTAATAAATTTTTTCTTGTAATCTTTTGCTTCTTTAGTTTCATACATCGTAACTTGAGGGACAGGTTTACCATTTTTATAAATCAAAAAACTACGTGGCTTCAAATAATGGTTTACTGAAACTCCGATAGGGGATACCAATTTTAATACATTTGAAATACTAACATCTCCTTAAAATTATATTTACTTATTCTAATCTTACATTCCATGAAAATCACAAATTTATCAAAAATCACACATCCACTAAACCCCTATAAATCAACACTTTAAAAATCCCAAAATCATGACAAAATCTCAGTTTTATAACAATAAAACTAAAAAAATAAGGATTAATCCATGTTGATGCATTTTTATTATGCATTAGTATGAAGTAATCCTTATTGTGTTTTAGATATTAGTGTGAATATAATTATATTTAATTAATTGTGTTAATTATATTTAATATTTGATATGTATAAATAGTGTTTTTATATTATTTAATTATAGATTATAGATTATTGAGTTATATAACTAACGCATTTTAGTTAGTTGGTTAACCTAATGTGGGATATTGCCAATCAGCAGGTAAACCAGTCATAAGCGTAACGGCAGGGTAAGCACCCCAAACAGCAATATCCTCAGAAGTAAAATTAGCAGACATGGCACAGCGACCATCTACGCTTTGTGCATACTGTATCATATTATTTATTCCATCCTCAGAATACCAAACATAAATTCCGCTAGGCAGAATTTCAATTTGCTTGCAAGTGTTATCTGCATCATTTTTACTTTGAAATAAAACCACCATTTTTAAAGCCCCCCTTTTAATTAATTGTAATGCCATAATTTTTACATTCTGCTTTGATAAATGCTCTGTTTTGTGCTAATTCAGAGTTTGTTAGTGTGCGTTCATACAGAAGTATTTCTGCTTGTTTGCCATTAAAATAAGAACCTCCCGATGGAACGCTGCCTAGTCTTAAATTTGTAGCATTTAAAACTCTTGGCGCATTTGCTGTAGTTATCGGTTTTTCTATACCATCCAAAATTATACGATATTTACTATCTAACCATACAACCTCCAATAAATGCCAACCTATCGGGATATTTCCTGACGAACTGCACCACCCACTTCTACCGCCACTAATATCTAATATAGTAATTATTTCATCTGCTATGAGGGATGTAGTAAGACCAATGGCAATATAACCATTATCATTTCCCTCAATACTAATCAAAGCACTACTACTACTTGTTTTGTTTATCTCTGTCGGCGTATAGAAAACAATCTGACAAGTACGCATTAACTTACCTATATTACCGACATTAATATAATCATCAACACCATCAAAACTTAAACCCTGGGATGTAAATATTGGGTCATTTGGGTCAGAGACAGGGACACTTCCAGATTGACCTCGGTAATTATTTCCAGAAAAATCAATTAGTCTCTGACCTACTTGGTTTGTAGAGTATTGTCGCAATGCGTTATAATAAGCAAACAAACCACGTTTTACAATACCTCTTTGCCCTTTCTTACTAAAAAATGGATACATCATATCACCTACAACAATGCAATCCAAGCAACAATAGTAAATACCTCGCCACTGGCAGGGGTATAACCTATTGTATCTTGAAGTATGCCATATAGTTTTGTGTCAGCATCAGCAAGAGTCATGGGGATTGAAATATTTTGTTGTGATACACGACTATTACTTGCTGTGTAATTTTGGATATCTGTGTTAAACCATGCTCCCCCTGCTTGCATAACTTCGTCAGCAATATCGAGAGCAGAGTTGTCGTTTGTTGCTGTAAAGGTTACATTTGAAAGATAGATATTCATAAGCGGTAAAATTGCTTGTTTTGCACTAGATATTACCGCTATTTTTCTTACCTCTACCGCTTGCCCTGCTACCGCACCCAAAGCACCTAAATCCAATTGAAACACTACTGGGGCAGATGTGCTGTTTGTGATAGCGTCGCCTACGGTATACGGTGTTGTGTCAGACGGACGAGTAAAGTTAGTAGCCACTTTTTTAAGCGTATACCCTACCTGCCCAACATGCTCATTTCCCGAAGGTAAACTACCAGTTAGTTGCATACTCTTTTCCGCATTAACCAACGGACTAACCTTCCCAACAACAGTTACATTGCCACTCACATAACCACTAACTCTTGCACGTATAGATTTCCAAGCAGCAACCTTAATTTCATATAACCCTGCCGTAGAACAACTACTACTAATTATTCCATCATTTTTTGTTGCTAAAACAGGATACCAATTTGTACCATCAATACTACATTCAAAATTAATAGTTGCTGAAAAAGTACCTCTAATTTCTAATACTGCTGTTGCATATTCATTTACATTTAATGTTGTACCATTACCATTTGCTGTTACTGCATTTTGCATTGTTAAATTAGCAGGGGAATATCCACCTGTTATTAGATTTTCAGTAACAACTCTTAATGCTCTTGATGTTCCATTTTTAAATGTTGTTAAAATATCATCGAAAGGAAAAATCGCCATGTAATTAACCTCCTTAAATTATTTTACTAATTTATAAACCCTTAATTTTAAAGAGTTTTATTTTCTAAAATTGTGATAGAACATTGCTTAATTATAATTTACAAAATTTGACTTTCTAAAACTTCATTAACTAACAACTTTTTATTTGATAATATTTTAAATTTATTTATAGAAATATCTTCAACTGTTAATCCACCAAATAAATATGAAATAAATTCTTCCGTTCCTAAACTTGAATCAATACTATGTTCAGTATTTAATTCAATTGTAGTATCAATATTTTCACTTCCATCAAATCCTTGCCAAATTGTATAAACTTCTGGAGTAACTAAATTACCTCTATTATCAATATAAAATTTATCAACTTGTGTTGAAGTATTTTCAATTCCTAATAAATAATTAAATAATGTAAAAATTTCTGCATTATCGTCTATTTGGTAAGTATCATCAAACTGATAAGCATCATCAAACTGTGTTGTGTAATCATAAGCATCTTGTGTTGTATATAGATTTCCTTTTAATTTTAATTTTTTATCAGATGTAATTCTTGCTATGGGTGAAGACAATATATCACCTCCGTTTTGTATTCAAATTGTATTTAAATTGTTGGATGATAAATGAATGAAAATGTTGTGTGAGGGGATTGATGTGTGTGCGTGTGTGTTTATTGTATTGATTATTATAAAACCAAATTTGATTATGATATTTGTAAAAAATACTAATATAAATATGTATGGAGAAGTATCAAACTATAAATATTACTAAAAATTAAGCAGAAATTGATTTTTTATTAATCTTTTTTAATTTACAAAAATTAATTTTCATTTCTTCATTATTATATTTTATAATACCTTTATCAATATTTATTTCAAAATAACCATGCCCATTTTGTAAATGATAACAAGCTAAATTAAATAAATATCTTAATATTTTATTATTAGGCAATTTATCTTTTGTAGAAACAATACGAATCATTTTCCAATTATTATTTTTCATAAAATAAAATCTTTTTAATTCTTTTTTCTTTTTTTCTTCTTCAGTTATATTCCCTAATATAACATTCAAATCATGACCTGAACCATCGTATTCAATATAAATTTTATCTTCTGGAAATGCTATATCTAGTAAACATTTACCAAATGGATAATTTAATTCTCCACCTAATAATTTATGTAAATATATTTGTTGAGTTGATTTTATGCCAGTGCCATTTTGATACATAGTTTCTCTTATTTTTATAATTCTTTTATTATATTCACCTTCTAATTTCATTTTATGGTCAACGCCATATTTATCTAAATTGGTTTGTTTCCCTTTTAAAACTACTTCCTTTACCTTCATAGGATTATCTGTACCAAAATTATCTAAAAAAGTTTCGATTCTTTTATCTTGAAACATTTTAATATTAGAAGCATTATTATTTCCATATCTAATATTCATAGTTTCTGCTAATTTTAAATGCCAACAATCATCGCAACAATCTTTATCAATTTGTGATTTTTTCTTTTGATTTAAATATGCATAATATGGTTTTTCAACAATTGTTTCTTTACCATTTTCTGAGCAATAATCACATAAAACTTTTACCATTTGATGACTACCTTTTGGCAAATCTTCTAATTTAACAATAATTATTTTTAGATATTCCCAATCATATCTTTTCTCAATATAATATTTCTTTCTTGTTTTACAAATCATTTCAACTTCTTTTGTTAGTAACATATTATACCTCACTTTCTTTTCTCACAAAAATAAAAATAGGGAAGAGGTGAGGCTCTTATCAGTAGGTTAATTACTCCTACCTATCCCTATTTATCTCTATTTATCCATATAATTATATTACTTATTATTTCCTTTATATTTGCTATATAAAATTGCAAATGTTTTGCTTTTATTATAATCATTTATAATTGGATTTTCTATAATTTCATTTAATCTAAATATTAAATTTTGATCAATAACTCCATTTGGTTCAAAATCAGTAATTTCTTGCAATTTAATAATTGCATTTTTTGTTTCTTCATTATATAAACCATTTATTTCTAATGGATTATCATTAATTTTAATTTGATTAAGTTTTTTTTGTATTTCTAAAACAAGTGGAGAATATTTTTGTTTAATTTTTATTTCAATTGGCTTTGATTGTTTTTCTAATGCTGTTTTTTCTTTGTCAATCATCAATATCAACTCCTTTAAAAATATTTAAGGAAAGAGGAATAAAAATATAACCTCTTTCCTTAATAATACTTAATAATACTTAATATTTATTTTAATAAAGAGTTAGCCTCGTGCCACTTCAATAACTTTTCCAATTACCGAACTACCAGGATTTACTAATGCTCTCAATTTTATTTCAGGTGAAATTGGTTTACCATTTTCAAAAGATAAATCGAAATTATCATCTGGTAAAACCTTGTTAAATACAAACCAAATATCATTTTTAATTGCATTTGTTTCAATATTATATTCAATAGTTTTATATTCACAGTAATATGCTTCAGAGAATTTGGCAGAATCAATACTTAATGTATTACCCGTAACATCTGCTTGATATAAACAAGTATAATATAAACCACTTGTACCACCAGTAAAAGTTACAGTACCAGCATTATTTGTACCAGCATATTGTGTACCATCAGCAGCAATAACTTTAATAATACCTCCAACTTTAGGAGTACCTGTAATAGTTACAGTAGTACCATTAGATGATAATAAATTTTCTTCTTTTTTAAACACAGTATTTGTTGCAGAAGACCAAGAAGTACCACTAACCAATTCTAAATAATCAGAATCGAACACAGCATTACGTACAGAAAGTTCAATATCTTTTTCATTTTTAACTATACTTAAAAGTTTAGATCCAATACCACCTCTAACATCCTGTGCGTTTACTTTTTGATTAATAGATGATAATTGTGCTTCGGCAGTAAATACTATTTTATTGTCGGAAATTCTACGCAATAAACAGTCACATACGTCTGAAATTATAGTCTTCATGTTATTAATTCCTCCTATTTATTATATTTATAAAATAAAAAAATACCTATAAATTATAGGTATTAACTAACTCTTGGTACTTCTATTATTTTTCCTAATTCATTTGTTCCAGGCATACTCAATACTTTAAAATCTATTTCTGAAGTAATTACTTTACCATTCTCAAAACTTAAATCAAAATTTCCAGAAGGTAATGTTTTATTAAATATAAAATATAAGTCATTTACTACTATATTATTAATTAATGAATATTCAATTGTAATTAATTCTAGTGAATACGCTTCTGGAAATTTACTAATATCCATATTCATTGTATTTCCTGATACTTCATATTCATATAATGCAATAAAATCAATACCTTCAACATCATCAATTAATACAATATAATTATTTATAAATTCATCAACTTCATATTTTATTCCTTCAGAATCAATTGCTAAAATAATTCCATCTTCTTTTGGAATATTAGCAATTTCAATTTTGTTAGTATAAGGGATACCTGTTAAATAATTAATAAATACAGAAATATCATCTGAATCATCAAATTGATAATCTGTATCAAGTTCTCTTTCTTCATCAATTAAAACTGAATCATCAAATGATTTGCCTATACAAATTAAATTATCTTCTTTTTTAAATATAGTATTATCTTCAGTAATTATTAAACCAAATACCATCTCTGTAAAATCAGAATCCCAAATTACAGATTTTATATTTATTTCAACATCTTTATTATTTTTATTAATTGCTATTAATCTACTACCTATTCCACCTCTAATATCTTCTGTTGTAATTTTTTGACCAATATTAGATAATTGTGTTTCAGCAGAAAAAGCAATTTTATTGTCAGATAATCTCTTTGCAATAATATTACAAGTATCATTAATCATTGTTTTCACATTATATTATTTACCTCCCTCCACCAAAAACTGAACCTTTTAATTTATTAAATTCATCTCTTGAAACCCCATTACTTTCTTCTTTAAATAAATCAATATTTTTACACCAAGATTCAATATTAATTTTTTCTGAAGATACGGTAGAGAATAATGTGCTTGTATCATAAGATTTAAATGCACTAATACGTTGAAATGTTAAATTAAACTGATATAATGTTAAATTATTTATATATTCATATGTATATCCAGTACCAACAGCAATGCTAGTTACAATATCTTCAAAAGTTAATATTTCATTACCTTGTTTAAATTTTTTAGATTTATCAATCCATTTTTGTATTTCAGGATTAGGATTAATTTTCTCTTCTTTGATACAATTCATTTCCATTATTAACTGTCTTAAATATTCAAAATTATCATCATTTACTTTGTCAAATACATCTTCTTTAAAAATAAAATAGAATAATTGTAAATATGATTCTTTAACTTCAGGAATGTTAATTATCCATTGATATAATGATATGTGGTTGGTGAAATAATCAATTGCTTCTTCATCTGTATTTTGTTGTTTATACATTGATATAATTTTATCTTTATTTATAGTTAGAATGTTTTGAAGTAATGTAAATTCTGGCATATCTGATATTCTTACGAAGTGTGCTGAACCTATATTAGGTATTTGTATTGGGATTCCGAGGATATAAAATTGTTTAATACTTTGCATATGTATCAACTCAACTTTTTACTGATGTAGAATTAATTTCTATTGGCAAAGAGTAAATTATATAATTAGTATCATTATTTAATCTAGATAGAAAAGCCTCTGGGATAGTTAATTCTCCAATACCTGTTATATGTTTTTGATCTATCATCTGAGTAATTTCATCAGCAATGCGTATTACTCGTATTTCACCTCTACCATCTAGTAAAAAATATTCTATAGGGCATATAATATCTAACATATAAATATGTTTACCTAATGCTTTTGACTTTAAATCACTTCTTAATGGGTAGAAGAATAGTTTAACTTCTGATACTTCTACAATATTTTTATCAAATGGTGCTAGTATTATATTTGTATTAATTAAATTATCTTGAATGTTAGGTAGAGATGGATCTAAAGGATCATTATTTAAATATTTTATATACCTTAAGATGTTTTGATTTGATACAATTAATAATAATATATCTATTAAAGATTTTTCTATAAATTTAAATTTTGGACTTGCACTCATATTTTCACCAACTTTTAAAACAAATTCTTTAATCTAATTTCTTTAGTTATAATTTTAGTATTGTCACTATCATCTATTGCTTGTAAAGTAATATAATTATTACTTTTTAATGCTTTGATTTGACAATCATTTCCATCAATAATTGTTAATTGATATGACAAACTATCACCAACAACAGAAAAAGTAAATGATTGTTCAATAGAAATACCATTATTATATTTTTTAATTGTATATTGTTTTGTCTGTGTTATAATAATCTCATTATCAGGTAAACTTGTTGATGTTAAAGAATAAGTATAATTATTTTGCGGTAATTCAATCACATTTATATTAATATTTTGACTAATAATACTATCACTTACCAAACTCACAGTAATATCACAATTATCAATCACATCATAAACAGTTACTAATCCATTCTCATCAACATCTGCAATCAATTCATTGTTACTTGAAAAAGTTAAAGATGGGAGAGGAGAGATTAAAATTCCATTATCGTACACATTAATATTTAATTGTAATTCAGTAGAAATTTGAACATCTACAGAATTTCCATTCAAAATCTCAATACTATACAAATGTTCTTCCTGCATTTCTTCAGTAAATTTCATTGGTAATATAAGTAATCCTGGTTTAGTTATATCGTCTGGTTTTGTGATGTAATAACTATATCTACCAATTTTGAAAATGTCGTTTGATGAGATTAAATTGTTGGTGTTGTTATTTGGGATTAAAACCAATATATCACAATCAATTGTTAGTAGGAATTTATTTTCTTGTAGTGTTGTGTTTATTTTATCAATGATGATACAAGGTATATTGTGTGTGGTGTGGTTTTGATTGTTATAGAATTTTAGTGTGTTGTTACACCTACTAATCAATCCAACATCTGAAACTTCAGAAGTATTATCTGTTTCAGTACATATCCAATTTTCACTATTCCATAAAACAATATTACCAATACTGATAGTTTCATCTGGATAACATAATAATCTTTTTTTATTTGGATTTTTTATAATTGAACTTTCTTCAACAATACGAACATCTCTATCAACATTATTAATTTTAACTAAATTATAACTTGTAGAATTTTTAAATTCAGTTGATATTGTATTTTTCATATTGTTAACATATAAAGTTTTTCTATCTAAACCTCGTCTTGCTTGATAATCATTCCACCAAGTCAATATATCAACCTCCTTTAAATTTTAAAACTCTACAAGTTATTAAAAGGGAGAAAAATCTCCCTTTTAAATTAATAAGATTTTTCTCTTTTAGCAATAATTTGTAATGTAGATGCATCTGCTGTTGCTTTATAATATAATACTTTACAATATTCTTTAAAGTTTTCAATACTTTGACCAGCAGCTAATTCGATAGCATTATCTTCATTTGTTGCATTATCTAAATTAATCGTAACTATGTTTGCTGAAGTATTGTTAATAAGATAAAATTCATTCACATTAAGAGCGACACTTTGTTCTGCCTGATTTGCAGTCAATTTTTTACTTACATACCCAGTTATATTAGCCATAATAATTATTCCCCCTTATTTAATTTATTTATATAATTAATCCAAAAATTAACTTCTTGAATCGCCCCATTAATTGCGTTTAAGTCTCCCATTGCTTGATTAATCCTATCAGTTGCATCTTGTTTTTGAGCAAGTAGCAATTGTATACGTTCATTTAAAGTTTCAATTGTCATTAAACTTTAATCCTCCAAAATGATATTATGCTACTACTGCGTATTGCCATTTTGAACCATCAGACATAAATAATTTCCCTAAACCTGTTGCGTTAGTTGTAAATCCAAGAGACCCAGCAGGAGCATTTGTAGTAGTTACATTTACTGTAATTGCAGTTGATAAAGCAACTAAATATGCACCATTACTAAATTTAACATCTGCTGTAGGTACAGTACCATCAGAACCTATTTCAATACCTAATACAGTTGTTGCAGTTCCATCATTAACCACTTCTACAAATAAACCTTTAACTATACCTACCGTTCCACCAGTATAATTTTTTGCCTTAATATAAGCACCTTGAATTGTATTCGCTCCTGTATTTACAAGTTTATTTATAACTCTAATATCTAAACCTGTATCAGTTGGAGTTCCTGTTGCAATAACTGTTCTACCAAAACTGCCCATAATACCCGTAGTCGGTTTTGTCGGATCACCAAATCCATAAGCTGTTGTTCCTGTTACATCACCAATTGCAAATAACTTATGGAAATCAACACCTGAAATCGCAGAAGAAGCTAATGGCAAAAATTTAATCTTTGATTTAATTGTTCCTTGCACAATATCGCTTGTTATTGAATTTTCACTAACTGTCTTTAAATTAAATTCACTCATAATATAATCTCCCTTCTAAAATATAATCACTCCTAACCACCTGATTTATAAAACTTAGAGTATAAATAACCATCATATAGATAATCATTAACTTTTAATTTTAATTCTTTGTCATAAATTGATTTTAATTTACTCATAGTCCCTAATAAATCAGCAGGACTAAAAGTTTTAAAATCTTTATCTGTCAATCTTAATTTTAACAATTCACCATTATTTATTTTTTCATCTAACCAAACTTTTCTCATATAATCTGCAATTATCCATTGTTCTTCTTCTGTTAAGTCATTTGTAAATTCTTCATCTTCATCATCTCTAGTTAATGATTGCTTACATTTTTTAAATAAAGACACTGCTTTAGATAGAGTTAATTTATTTTCTATTAACATTTGTTCTTCATTTAAAGATGTTAAATCAAAATCATTAATTTCATGCATAAACTTCTGAAAAATTAAATCATAAGAAATAGTCATAATATCAAACTACTTTCATTATTTATTTTATTTTATTTTTCTCTTGGTTTTCTTTATTAGCTTTTTCATCTTCTTTCATAAGAGAAATTTTAACTTTTGTCTCATCCTCAATGGTATTAACAACAGAACCTCTTAAATTATCATAATCAACAATTGCTAATTCAGCTAATAATTCTTTATTACCATCTGGAAGTTTTGAAATTTCTTCTTTCAATTCTTCTGCTTCTAAATTTGCTAACATACGTTTTAATTCAGAATGTAATTTAATATCTTCATGTTTCAAATTTAGAATTGCTAATGAATCAAATACTTTTTTATCTGGAACATAAATATCTCCTGTTTGAATTAAATCACTAGTATATGCCATATTTTCTAATTCTACATAAGGCAATGAAGCAGGAGCAGCAATTTTCATTAAATTAATAGGTCTACCATTTAATTGAATCCAATGAATTCTAGAGTTGGAATTGTTAATTATTCTAACTTTTGTGTCTGGATCGATTGTGTTGAAATCGTTTGATTGATTTTTAGATTGAATTGTTTTTGCCATAAAAATAAATCATCCTTTTTATATTATTTTGTTTTATTGTTGTTTACTTAATTTATATTTGTAATGTTTTTATGAAACATATTTCCATATGAAACCTTGAGAAGTATTAATTTTTCCTGTACAACATTCAGTTATTGATGTATATTCCAATCCTAACTCTCTAGATGCTGTTTTAGCATTTAACCATTCTTTAATAAAATTACCATCTAAATCATATTGTAAAGTAATTTTACCTTTATTATTTTTATATGGTCTTTTATAATTATTAATATCAAAATGTTCCCATATCCATATGAATCCTTTGTGTTGTTTTACATTATTTTTATTAGCACAACATGTAGAAATATGTGGTTGATCAAATCCTAATGTATCACATATTTCTTTAATACTATTCCATTTTTTTATAAATTCACCTTCAAGAGTTAATTGAATAACTGGTTTATATTTAGATTCAGCAATTTTCTTTCTTGCTTCTGGAGATAAGTTTAATCCTGCTTGACGATGTTTTTCAGTAGATTTTGAACCATGTTTATATCCTAATGTACTATTAGCTTTTGGTAAAATATTATAAGCAATCTTTTTATTACAAGCATCTAATGTATCTATCCAATATTGTTCTCTTGTAGTTAAATTATTTTTATCAGGAACATCTTCAATAATAAAAATACAAAATTATTTTCACCATATTTATTAAAAGAATTTTGCAAATATTGATTATCGTGTTTATTCTTTCTTAATTGTTGTAAATGTTTGTTTTTCCTTTTTCTAACATTTACTGCACTTCCAACGTAAAATTTATTATTTTGTAAATTTATAATTAAATAGATTCCAGAATTATTAGTGTTACTTGTAATAATTTGCGAATTAATTGTTTCTAATATAATCATCTCTTTCTAATTTAATTTTAGATAATAAAATAAAGGAGTGATTATTTCACTCCTTTATTAAATAATTATATTTATAATATTAATAGTAAATTATAATGATTACAAACTAGTATTTCTATACATCGAATACCAATTACTGTAAACTATGGTAATTCCGAACTTTTTATAGGATTCGAAATCTATACTCATATCTGCATTTTCAGTTTCTCTTACAATAGTTTCACCTTCAAATGCTACTTTAACAATTTTACTTTCATTTGTTGCAACAATAATAGCATATTGGTCACTCAATACTTTACTATTATTAGTATCATCGGCAAAAGCGTTAGGTAATACAATTACACTAGCACCTCTAAATTTACCAATTCTACCAAATTCCCTACGTTCAGTTCTATCCATATCACTTACAAATCCAGGAGTTTCTTCGATAGTACCTGCAAAAGTAGGAGTACAGAAAATAACTACGTTATCACCATAAGATTGTACATTGGTAATTAATTGTCCCATTTGACTAGGAACAAAAGAGTTAGCTTGTACTTTCATATTAGCAGACAAACCAGTGAATGAAGCAATTAAAGTAGTTTGAATTTGAAGATTGATTTTTTCCATAATACCATCTACGATAGCATTAATTAAATCAGTCCAATCCACCACGCCGTCTAAAAAACGCTCAAATTCGACATATACTGCACCGCCAAATGCTTCCATAGTCATGTTAATATAATCAACATCTAATCTTGTTCTTTCAATTACACCACCTAAACCAACTTTGGTAATAAAATTAAGTAAACCTCTTTTACCTTTTTTAGTCTTAAATTTAGGTTTTTGTCCTTGATCTAAAATCTGATACTCAACAAAACCACCATAAGCATCATCAACTCTTTTTGGCAGAATTTCATCAACATTTTCTTCGATTAGTTCAAAAATTTCATTCTTGTTATTTCTGAAACTTTTATACCTATTTTTACCATCAGGTACTAATTCCTTAAAAGCATTTCTTAATGCCTCATTTTTTTCAGCAGAAGTGTATACAACATCATCTACAATTGAATCATTTCTATTATATGTAGCTTTGGCTAATTCAAAATATTTCCTTTCCATATCTATATATTCCTCCTTTAATTTATGTTTATAATTTATATTTAATATTATTATATTTATAATTTATTACTACTTAACTTTTTGTGCAGACGAACATTAAACCAGCTTCGCCAGCAGGTAAAGTTACAACTCTAGTTGCCTGTAATTCAACAGCAGCTCCAGCATTTTGAATAGGTTCTAATTCAATTTGACCATTAGTGGAAGGATATGCATATACTGGAGTACCAGCAGTAATAGCAGCTACAATAGCAGCATAATTAGCATAATCTCCATCATCATATTTAAAGTTATTAGTATCGAACATATCACCTATTTTCATACGATAAATTCTAGGCAAATATTCATTAAGATTAAGTCTAAAATTACCTAAAGACATATCACTTTCATCATACATTTTTTCTACACATGCCACTAAACCAACTCTGTCAGTTGCAGCAGAAGGGAGATCAAGAGTTTTTCCATAATGATTCTCTACTAAAAGGAAACCATTTTGACAAGCAGTAGCAGCAAAATCAGTTGCATTTAAAGCATATTGAATGTTATGCTCACCTGTTTTCACACCTGCTACTTTACGAAGATTTACAATGCCATACTTACCAGTTGCTACATTATTTACATTAGCCATAAAATTATTCCTCCTTAAATTTAATTTTATTATTTTATTATTTCTTAGGTATTAATGAAGTCCAATCTTCTTTTTTCTTAAGTGAAAAATTAAAAATTGGAATCTCTGTATCAGTTTTTTTAGGTTTCTTTGCAAATTTTGCAGATAATTCTTTAGAAGCAAACATAAGTTTAAATTCCTTATCCATATCTTCAAGTGATAAATTTTTATCTTCTACTGTTTTAATTTCTTCAGCAGTTAATATTTTAGAGAAGTTTTCAATTAATTCTGCTTTAAGTTGTAATTGTTGTGCTTCAAATGCTTCTTGTTGCTGTTGTTCAATGTTTGTTCTAAATTCTTGAAGGGAAGTATTAGTTTGAGTAAGAATTTCATTTGAACTAATAAGTGTTTCATTTTCTGTTTTTAGAGAATTGAATTCTGATTGAATAGTTTCAATTTTTGATTTAATAATTTCATTTTCATTCTTTACAGAATTAAATTGCTCAGTCAATAAAATATTATTTTCTTCATATTCAGATATTTTTAAATTCAATTCTCCAATTTCAGGTTGCACATCAAATTTATCTTGAATTTCTTTAATAGCAAATTCTTTCTCAATAGAAAAATTCTCTTGCAATTCTTTTTCTTTTGTTGATAATTCATATTCAACTGCTTCTTTTGGAAATAATTCAAATGCCATATCACCTTCAACAAAATCAACTATTTCAAATTTCTTTCTTTTTTTGGATTCAAAATCTATAATAACTTTATCTCCACTCATAGTATAAACAAATCCATATAAATTCCAATTTTCTTGTCTGTCATAAGTAAAAACTTCAGTATCATTGTGTTCTGTATAAGAATACTTTGAACATTCATCTCCCCATCTATCTCTAAACTTTTCTACTCTTAAAGCGTTTGCAATTTCTTCTTGTTTTTGAGAAGCTAATAGAGCAAAATGTTCATTAATCTTTTCTTTTAATTGTTCGATAGAAAATTCTTCTATGTTAAAATTAAAAGAATCTAAAGTAAGATTATACTGTTCCAATAGTTTAATTTTTTCTTCCATATCATTACCTCCTTCATTTGTCATTATTTTTTTATCACCTCCTTCAACGGAAGTGTTAACTAAATTGCTAATTTGATTATTAAATTCAAATAGCAAATTATTAAACTGAGATTTAAATTGTTCATTAAAATTATATTTATTTACTACTACTGATGCTTGTTCAAAACAAGGATCTACATTATTTTCACCGATTTCTCCATTCTCATTTATATCTTTTCCAAGTAAACAAAGTGCAGAGTATTCAAATGAATTTATCTGGAAGTTTCCACTCTCTTTAATTGAAAAATCACTTACTGAAATTTCCATGCTTTGATTAATTCCATCATCAATGACCTTTTGTATTTGTTCTGGATACCTACCTGCCCAAAGTACAACATCTGCTTGAAGATATTTATGTATTACTCCATTATCATCAAGTTCAATCCATTGTGCATTGTGATTTTCTTTTACTACACCATAAGGAACAGTTTTATCTTTTAATACTAGAGTATTGCCTTGCCATTCAATTGCAATATCATGTCCACCGAAATTTTGTTTATCAGGCAACCAATTACCAACTATAGGTATTAATGACAAACTAGGCATTGCATTGGTAAATGCTAATTCTGTAATATCAGATAAATTTCTATTATCTCCTTGATATGCAATTAAAGCAGTACCTTCAACAAATTCAGAATTATTAACTTGTACAAAATCATTATTAAATTTCACCTTTAAACTAGAATGTTTATTCATATTTCACCACCTTTATTGATAATTTTTTAAAACATTAATTTATTACTGACAACACATTTGCTTTTATCAATTTGATTAAAATTAAATTTATTATTAATATCAATAATAAAAATCCAACATTGTTTATTATCAATTTTAGATTCCTGAAATAACTTTAATTCTTTTTGAAGTTTATGTTTTTCTTGTTCATCAAAACAGTATATGAAGGACAAATTATGATGCCTCCTTTAAATTAATATTAAAATTAGACATAAAAAAAGATGTTAGTTTTTTTCTAACACCTTCAAAGTTGTTTTTAAGATCAGTAGGATAAAGGTCTATAAAATAAATATCTGGATTTGATTTATAATATTCAACTTTTCTTAAAGTTTTATAATAATAATTTTTAAACATTGAATTATTAAGATCTTTACAATTATCATCAAATAACCCAAAATATTCAATAATAATTATTTTATCATTATGTTTAATAAAAAAGTCTGGTATATAATTTTCATTTGATATTATATTATGAAATTTATATTTAGATTTATTTAATCCTATTGCTTTTATATTTAAATTAAAATATTTTTTCATAAAAGTATAAATTAAAACTTCTTCATTAGAATTTAATTTACTACCATCAAAAGCTATATGTTCCTTAAAATCATCAGATGTTAAATTCCATTCTGGATGAAGTTTATTTAACCATTCATAAAATGAAGAATATTGTTTATTTTCAGTTATACAACAAGCCAATTTACTATAACCAAGTAATCTGATATTTTTAAATGTAAAAAACGATGGAATCTGTTGCTTAATATTTCTCATTTCATTTACATGAAAATAATTTTTTAAAACATACTCCATATATTCATCACAATTATTCACGTCTTGCCAATAACCAAGAGGAACATTTTTTAATTCAAATGGTTTAATATTATATTCTGGGAAAATTAAATTTAAATAATCAATTAAAGAACTTTTATAAAAATGATGAAAACTTATTCTATATTTACTAAAAGTTTTAAAATCTAATTGCAATATCTGTTCTCTTGTTTTATATCCAATTATTTCTGTAATAACATATCTGAGTAATATATTTAGATTATTCAAATTAATTAATTCAAGAGGTATACATTTCAATTGTTTTCCATTAGGCGTACTATAATATGTCCATTTCCACCATTGAATTATGTCATATGTATCAATTATTAAAGATTTATCTAAAATAATACCAAATTTACGTCTATAATTAGATAACTTTGATTTGCCTTTTCCGTATCCATCTAATTTAGTAATTAATAAACATTCGACTTGTTTTAATTTTAAACCAAGTTTATAAAATCTATTAGATATTGCACGTATTGACCTATTTGGCAATAAAGTTTCTATCTCTTCAATTGAATTGCAATTTTCAGATGCCTTAATTAGTATTTTATCTTCATTAATTGACCAAACTTCATTTATTAATTTTGCATTAATACCTAAATATTTTAATTTTTTATATATTGATATATTAGTTTTATTTTTTAATAATACCAATAATTGTTCAATAGTGCAATCAACATTATTTTTTAATATTTCAATTTCATCATTACTCCATTTATTATTTTTTACTAAATCTAATTTTTTACACAATAAACAAACTGAACCTTCTGATACATTATATAAATTACCTATTTCAGTATAAGTCATATTATTATAATTATTTTTAATAAATTCTATTTGTTCACTATTCCAATTAACTTTATTACTCATAATATCATCCTCCAAATTAAATTATTTTAAATTAAAAAAGAACTGATTATTATACCAGTCCTTGTTTACGTTTTGTTAAATATTCACATAATGTTTCAGTTCTCATAAATACCCAACAATATCTATTTGTATTTTCATTTAATGTTCTAGCAATATATCTTTCACCTATATTTAATAATTCCTTTTTAAGTCTATTACTATAGCAATAAAAAGGTTTCAAATTAAACACTTCCTTAAATTAAAATTTATCTTTTATTTGTTTCGCCATCTCTGGCAATAATCCCTCCGTCACTTAAATCACCATCTTCAATAGTTGGACGACCACCTTTATCATCTGTATTTCCAGATTGATTCATATTAAGAGGAGCAATCCATAAATCTTTAGATTTAATTAAATTTTCATATATAAGAGTTGCATTATAATCATCTGACGAGTGACCACATTTAGTAGACAATATATTAAGTGATCCTCCGATTGTAGTTAACTTATACTCATTTTCAATCTGTTCTTTTTGATTATACCAAGTTATCTTCCAAATATTTAATCTAAATGTGTATTTTTTACGCAAATTAACATTGCTAATACGATAATTAAACCAACTTTGTATTTTATCTAACATATTAAAAACTATAGATTGCATATATACTAGATTTTGAGTAATGCCTACAGATGAATTAGTAGAACTACCACCTAAAAGCAATGGATTTGCTCCTCCTTGCATATATGCCATTGATTTAGAAAATTCAATTAGACTAATTTTTTCATTTTGGACACTTTTAAAAGGAATTTGTTCTAATTTATAAGGACTCCCCACCACACAGACAGAATCGGGCAACCCTTGAGAAACTACTTCAACCCATTGACGGACAACATCAGGTTCTACCAATGGAATCCCCGACTCCTCATCATGCGGGAAGGTAATTGCTACCATTTTTAACTTTTCATCCCTAGAACTTTCAATCTCTTCATCAACTAAATCATTTAATAAAAATAACTCAGTAAATAATTGACTATACAATGGTAAGAAAAATGTATCATTATCTCCACCTAATTTAATACAACATACTTTATCACTAGGTAAAGGTTGCCATTCTGGATATCTTAATCTATCTGAATTAGTTTTATATCTATCATATAATATTTTAAATTCATCAGGATAAATACTCCATGCAAATTCAGATAATTCATTATCTCTATTTAAATCTTCAAAATATTTGAAGTTAAATTCTACTGCGTATTGTCCGTTTTTTATCGAATATAATCTAACATATTTTATAGGCAAATCCCATAAATAAGGAAAGTTACCATCATTCTTTTCAAATCCGCAATAAGCACCATATCTAACTAAACTTTCTATAATTCTACGACCAGTTTTCTTTATGTCTATATTATCAATATATTTTCTAACAGTATTAAATTCATTATTAAAATTTTTTAAAAGTTTATTTATTACTTCTTGAGATTCTTCTTCAGACATTTCTTTTGAAGTTTGATTATTAATTTCTTCTT
>Ga0209728_1000040_pt1 | contig 125831 bp, 177 predicted proteins | sample RifGroD1_FD_183997 | JGI IMG/M metagenome (GOLD analysis project Ga0209728, IMG submission 183997) | Groundwater microbial communities from Rifle, Colorado, USA - Groundwater D1 (SPAdes) (version 2) | ecosystem: Environmental > Aquatic > Deep subsurface > Groundwater | place: Rifle, Colorado... | reverse complement strand
ATATACATAGAAGAAAAGAAATTAGAGTGTCGCGAATATACAATTAATTATGATTTTGGTGAATTAAGAAAAATAGATAAAGAGGAAGTGCCAGTAAGTGGTTGAGACATTAATATTTAGTCTGATTCTTATAAAAACAAAACTATACATAAAACTAGGAAAACTCCAAATACATAAAGAATCGTACAATATAAAACCAATACTAAAAATATGGAGCATCTATCCAGTAATAATTATGTCAATATTCTATGTCTACCTACAATACACGATAATGAATCAAAATTACTATTTTCTTCAATATCAACACATAATAAAAAATGCTATATTAGGATCATACATGATTCTGGGACTTGATGTTTTGTTTAGGCATGAGAAGTATAAGGAGTATATTATTGCTTGTTGTAGTCTCTTGTGTGGCTTTACATTGAATAAGATTGTAATGCATTTTAACAATAATCTCATGCCAATTTTTCCATCGGTGTCTTATTCAACTGGTTACACACAGTATGATATGATTATGAATGCCTCTAAGTTTAGTGAATTTTATGTTCTTGGAGGCCATACAACAAGATTGATATTTTTATCAGATGTATTCGATTTCGGAACATCAATTTTATCAATAGGTGATATTTTATGTAGATTATTTGCTTTTATAATTGTCTATCATTCAGTTAAATTTCTTAATATAAATTAATAAATAAATATTGACATGGTGTTTTGCATATGGTAAAATTATCTTAAAGATAATAAAAATAAAAGGAGTAATGACATATGCAAAACATAATCCATGCTTTATTAAGTACAATATTTATCTCTCTTCCCGAAGAAATATTCGCAACTTGTATGACGCTAATATTATTTAAAAGGTTTGACTTATTAGATATAAGAATGTGGAAATACAATATAAAATGGATCATGATTCCTTCATTATCAATGTCAGTTTGTATAAATGTTTTTAAATACATAATAATTTTACCTAAATTGTGGATTACTATGATTTCTTTAATTACATTTTGTGCAACAATTTACTATATTATTAAAACATTATCGATTGATCCTGAAAGAAAACTTATTGCCAAAACTATTATATATACAATGATTGTATTTATAATAATCACTTCCATAGAACTATTATATATGCCATTAACATTTTCATTATTAAAAATATCATATAATTTTTTCAATGAGAATATATTATATATGTTTTTATTAGTAATACCTTGCAGGATTTTAGAATTTTCATTAGTCACATTTTTTATAGTTAAAGTTAATGAACAAGTTAATGTGAAATTATATGATATCATTTTTAAAAACAAAACATTAACTCACATTATAATTTTTATAGTAATATTTTTGATATTCTTTTTAATTTATGTAGTTAAATTAATAGGTTATAATAATATTTTGATTACATGTAATTTACCAATATTGGAACAAATATTTATTATAGGATGGTGTTTAAGTCTCCCAACTATATTTTTAATAATTCTATGGTATATGATTAATTATGTAGTTGGAATAGAAAAACGTGTACATCAAATGTATGATAATCTTAATGATTAGAAAACATTTGTTATGTATAAAAAAGTAAGTAAAGGAGGTGAAAATTATGAAAAATAAAATGTACATTGCTCTTGCTGGTTTATTGTCTGCTTCCGCATTATATGCATCGCATATGTTCTCTTTTGCATTTTCTTATCAGCCTAAAAAACCTAGTTGTCTGAAATAGGACAAACTCTTTTATAGGGGAGACTAAAAAGTCTCCCCTATAAAATTAAAAATAATTTTATAAAACATATTGACATATCTCTTATTTGTGATAATATTATAGATATAAAGTTAAGTATCAAGGAAAATGAAATATGTTATTATGAAAAGGAGATGCGTTATTATGTTTAACAAATTAATGAAAAAGGTTACTACTGAGGAAAACGCAAAGAAAGATTTTAAAAAATTGGCAAATTACGTTATGACTGCAAAAGGGCATAGAACAACCAATGGATTTGCTGCTGATTGTAAAACTAATGCAGATTATTTAGCTAATATACTTAATGCGAAAATAAATTCTTATCCAGACATTAAATTTCTTAAAATTATTGCAGATACATCTGAAGGTAGAGTTTCATTAAAAGATTTAACTTTAGCTTGTGGTTACTCTAATTATGTAAACAATGATATGGAACAAATTAAAAACATTGAAGTTCGAAGAGGAACATTTTGTTATGTTGGTTTGGGTGATGTCATTGATTCAGAATATGGTGGTAATCGTTTATGTTTAGTTATACAAAACGATGTGGGCAATCATTTCTCATCAACTTCTATTATTTTACCTCTCACCAGTAGAAAATCCAAGGCAAAGCTCCCTACCCATGTTGAGGCCAAAAACTGTGGATTGCCCCAAGAATCAATTATTAGTTGTGAACAAATTCGCTGTGTGTCAAAAAGGAGGCTCAGTCAAAATGGGATAGTTCAAAAAGTATCGGAATGTCCTTCAGAGATAATGTTATTGGTAGAAGTTGCGATGCTTAAGGCTCAAGGAGTTATCCATCTTAAAATGAACGAACAAGAAGCAGTTCAATACTTAATGAATATGAACAAGCAGAAAACATTCCAATATCAAAATAATTACAATCGTAGTGCAAGTCAGCATGTAGCATTTGCATGATTAAAGAAAGGAAGATTAAATAATTTAATGAGTTTAGTGGAAAGAGTTTCAAATTATTTGGCTAAATGGTTAGCTTCGAATGTACCAAACACTAAATATCCAACCGTAGAAGATCAGATTGAAGTCTTCACATATGGATGGATGCTCCCAATAGGTGCTTTATATAAAGGATTTTTATTAATATGTTTCACTGTTATTTTAGGTATTTTAGTAGGTAATATGTTAAATTCTATAATATCAATTTTATCTATTATATTAACATTTTCATCCTTAAGAATTATTGCTGCTGGTGGTTATCATATGAATACGTACAATGGTTGTATAATAGTCAGTTTTACACAATTTGTAGGTTCTGCTTTAGTAGTTTCACTTACTCTTTGTTATTGGACTCAATCATCCGTATTGTGGCTGTTTATGACATGTTTAATTATTGGTTTATATATAAGTATTCGATATTGTCCGAGGGATACCCCTAACAATAGAATTATAGATATTTTGCAAATAAAAAAACTTAAAAGGCAATCATTATATTTTTTACTAATATGGTCTATATTAATGATTGTCTTCATTTTTTTTAATTTAAAAATAATTGTAATTTCTAGTTGTTTCGGATTATTATTAGAATTGTTTAGCGTATGTAAAATAGGACAAATCGTATACTCAAAGTTAGATTCTTAAATAAAATACAATCTAACTAAATAAAATAAAAAGGAGCGCACCCATATGCAAACACTATCCCTACCCCACATTTTCCTAAACATAATCTTCACATCAATCCCAGAAGAATCCTTCGTCGTAATAATAACTCTAATATTCCTAAAACTAAATAATCTTCTAGACATTTACATGTGGAATAAAAGCCTAAAATGGATTGCATTAGCTGTGCTTCCAGTATCCATAATGATAAATATCCTAAAATACATAATAATTGTACCCCAGCAAAATATGATGATTTCAACTATGATTATTATGATTTTACTCATGGAATTTATAGTTATAAATAACAGTTACGACATTAACATTTTATTAATCCTTAAGACAGCAATCTACACAATAGCAGGATTCGTTATTGTAGGACTAGTAGAATATTCATATTGTCCCTTAATTGCCTCATTGTTAGATAGACCAATATCATTTTTTAATGCTAATGTATACTACAACTTTCTATTAGGTCTTCCTGCAAGAGTATTGTATTTATGTGTCATTTCATTTGTAATAATGAGAAGAAATAGTACAGTTCAAATTGAGTTATTCAACTCCATAGTTAAAAACAAGTTCTTTATATATAGTCTACTTTTAATGGTATTAGTTAGAATTTCTTTAGTTTCTTACATTGTAAAATTAATAGAGAGAAACAATATTTTAATCTATATACAATTTATAGAAAAATTGTATATTATCATTGGGATAACTTGTGTGCCAATAATTTTCATAACTTTACTATTGATGTTTATCAACAATTTACTGTGTAAAGAACAAATGAAGTTACAAACTTATGAGAATATGTTTTATTAAAATTTTTAATAATAAATTTCACTAAAATAAATATATTATGTCTATTTCTCTTGACCTTTGAGTATAATAGTTTTATAATGGTAATATTACATAGCAAAATATTATATACTATTTGTGGACATGATTGTGTCAAAGCTATGTAAAATTAATATATTCAAAGGAGGAATTATTATGAAAAAAGACCGTCAAGTTCTTGAGGATGTTCTTGATTTGGTAATTGAAGATTATTCAAATGACAATCAAGTTCAAGAGCAAGTAATAATTAAATTATTAGAAAGAGGGATTCCAAGGGGTAGGACAACAGGTATATTTACTAAAGCAATTCCTTTGGTTTATGTATCAGAAACAGAATTGTGTTTATTTACAAAGTATCTCTATGGATATACTCGCAAACCAGAAATAGATCCAGATGAATATTTTACTGAAATTGAATTGTCTTTTGCTGAAACATACCAAAAGTTAGAAAAAGAAAAAGTTAAATATATTCTACTTCATAATGTTGATCAAATTAGCGCAACTCAATTTTTATGCACCAAAGACACTTATCAAAATGTTGGGGTTTATATGGGGAATGGTTTATTAACTTACAATCCCAATACTCAAAGACAACTTCTTAAAAGAAGAAGTGGTGATAAGATTGTTGAATCAATTAATGTTGGTGGTAAAAAAGTTACGGAAATTACGTCATCAATGTTAGATAATACTTTCTGCCCGAACGCCATTATATGGAATATTAGAAAGATAAATGGACAAGAGAAATTTAAATATGACGCAAAAGCTAGAACTTTATTAATTGAACCAGATAATATTACGACTTTCGTAGATATAATTGATGGGGCCAATCGTACTTGTGGTATGGTAAAAGTAGTTGAAATTAAGCCGGAAATTGATAGGGTTACGTCAATATATATTCATCATGTCACAGAAGAACGTGCGAATCAAATAATAAAACAAGAAAGTTTAGCTGCCCCAATTCAAACAGAATGGGTCGATTTTAAAGATACAGCTAATCCAAACATGGAAGTAGCTAAAGCTATAAACAGTCACCAAAGCAAGAACGATATGTTTAATCGCATAGCCTTAAACGAAAAAGAATTAAAAATTGAAAACAAATTAATGACGTTTGATACTCTATCAAAAACAATTGAGTTTATTTATGATCTTAAAGAGGAACCAGCTATTAGAACAGAAGAAGTTGAGAATGATATTATTGAAATATTTAATAATGTCATTGGTCTTTATCACTCTAAATTTAAATTGGAATTATTATCAAACACCAGAGAAAACACTTATATGGCGCATGATAATATGTTTATGGGATATATTATATTAGGAGATTTGATGAAACAAAAGCATGGTGATGATTGGAAGCCTAAGTTTTTAAAAGTTTTAAAATCTTTGGACTTCAATAAGTCAAATAAAATTTGGAGAAAAATTGGAATTGAAAATAATGTCAATCGATCTACCTTTAAAAAGATTTTAGATTATTTCAAGGATATTATTTCTAATTCCGAAAATAAGGAGGAGGTATCATAATGTCATTCACTATTGAAAGAACATTATTTAATGAAGAGCAAAAGAATCGTTTTCTTAATGAAAAATATCCAAATGAAAGCACTCGGATGACAAATACCTCAATTTTAAAAAACGTTAGCAGGTTCGAACATGAGAAAAACAAAGACTTATGTAAATTTAGTTATGAAGAAGTAAAAGAATTACTAATTGGAATGAAGAAAAAGTCTCTTAAATCATTAGGTGTTGCTTATACAATCATTATGCAATATTTAGACTGGTGTTTAGCAGAAAACCATAGTTCTATGAATGTTCTTAAGTTAGTTGATAAAAAAGAAGATTTACCAAAATATATTCATCAAGTAGCTCAAAAGCTTTCCTATATTACTAGAGAACAAATGTATAATTATTGCGACATGCTTTATAATTACGCTGATAAGTCGGTTGTGGCACTATTATTTGAGACTGTAAGGGGAAGACCAATTAAAGATCATACTTTTGAAGAATTAAGAAATATTAAAAAGACTGATCTTATTCCCGAATCAAATACAATTATTGTTACTAGAGATCCTTACGGTGAAATCTTATTTCCTCAATCAAGACCGATAACTGTAGATCCTAGAACTATGGAGATTTTACAAATGGCTTGTTTGGAAGATACTTATCATAAATTAAATGGTTTAGATGATGGTAGATTTGCTATTTTACCAACTAAAGATACTCCATATATTTTACGTACAATCGGAAGAAAGAACAATACTGAAGAAAGGATAACTGTAGGAAACATTGGTGCAAGATTTAAGAATTTTAGACAATATACTGGAATTAAATTCTTAAATCCTACTTTAGTATTTCAATCTGGATTATTAGACAGATGCTTAAAGAAAGAAAATGAAGTTGGCGAATTGACATCAGAAAACTTTAGACAATTATTTAGAGATTTACAATTAGATGAAAGGGGATGGCAAGGATTAAAAGAAATGTATGAAACATACAAACAAACACAGTCTATAGTCCCAAGTTAATGGGACTATAGACTCAATCCATTGAAATTAAAAGGGTGTGATAATATTAAAATAATTATATAGTATTTTAAGATATATTGTCGAAAGAATGGTTATAAAAGATTAATTTTTGTTTTGCTATTTTGTAGACAAAGTGGGATAATGTAATTAGGCAAAGGGCGAATATACGTTCCTAAAACAAGCTTAGAAAGGATCAAACGTTTGGTTTCACTAAAAAATTATAGAGGAGAAGATGGAATGACAGAATTAAAAGTATTTGCACTTAAAGACAGTGAAGGAAATTATGTTGGGGTCAATTCAGTTTCATATGATAAACAAAGTGGGAAGAATATCTATTCTTACTCCGAACAACTTACAAATGGATACTATACATATACGGACAAATTAGATGCTGAAATAAAATTGAAGTCTCTTCAAGATAAGGGAATGAAAATAAAATTTGTAATTACCTTCCATATTGAAAATGTTGATATGTTAGAAGTTTTAAGAAAAGAGAATAAGATGGGCAATATCAAATCTTGTCCATTTAAACACATAGAAATTAGGGAAAGAACAATTAATTCTCCTATGTTTGATTTTAATGGAACTAAAAGTGCTATTACTGATTACAGAGAGATGCGTAAAGTTGGGGTGTAAACCCCTTCCTCCTAGTTGTTAAATCTTAAAATAATATTTAGAAAAGAGTGTTTAGATGAGGATGAAATTTATTGTTCCAATGGTATTGTGTTCTTTAGTAATTAGTCAAGGGGTTATCATTAAGGAAAATCCAAAAGATTTATCAAGCATAAACCATATAAACATTACTAATTCAAATATTCTTGAAAAATTTAGAGAGGTATACATATTACCGAAAGAGATAAATATTCTAATTAATGAAACAAATATAAAACCAAATTATGAAATTGCATTATCTGAAAAATATCAAAATCTTGTTTATGAACTTTGTGTAAAAAATAATTTATCTTATGATATGGTTTTATCAATTATGTATCAGGAAAGTAGATTTAATCCAAAAGCAATAAATCATAATACTAACCATTCAATAGACATGGGATTATTCCAACTCAACAATAGATTTATTCCTACGCATCGTGAGAGAGCTATAAAGTATTGTTCTTTGCCTAAGAATACATTTTTCGATGTATGGAATCAAGATCACAATATAAGGGCTGGAATAGGCAATATTGTTTATCTCCAAGATTACTGGAAAACACAAGGAATTACGGATGAACATTCTTTAGAAGTCAGGATAGAAAATAGCTTGCAACTAGGATTATATGGTTATGAAAAGACAATTAAGCAAACAGGCAGGACTAGTAGAGAATATGACCGTTTAATATCAAAGAATAAGAATTTATTAATCAAAAATCATACTTTATTGTAAAATACCCCATTTTACCTCTCTCATTCTCTATATATCTCACTCATACTTCTATTTACTACCCAATCTGATTGACCCAATAGAAACACGATTTTAAATGCTTATTTTGATAAAATTTATGAAAAAGGTAACTATTTTTAATGATTTGCATATCATGTGAACAAATTAGTAAATATAAAAATAAAATTTAAGGAGTTGTTAAAATTATGAGTAGTTTAGCAATGAGGGATTGTATTGTGGAACCATATAAAGATTTCTTTGACAAGTTAAAAGTTTTAAAGAAATTACAAAAGGAGATGTTAGTAAAACACGGACGAAATAAAAAATATGAGATTATTGACTTAGATACATGTCTTATGGTGGAATTTAAAAGTGAGAAATTATATCACTGAGGATACATAAAATATTTTCATAAAACTTTCCAATACACCCTTAATTTATAATTCTTATTCGTATAATCTTTAAAGAAAATAATTAGGAAAGAGTGTGAAGATTAATATGAGAATCACTAAAAAAGTAACAAAAGAAGTAGATGAGGTAGTGGCTACTCAGTGTCATAAATGTGGAATATGGTTTGAATCAAATCATAATGACACAACTCAATCTTTTCATATTGAATTTAATCAAGCAAGTAAATATGAATATCCATGGGATGTGACATTGTGTGAAACATGTTTGGAAAAAATAGTAAAAGAATTTTTAATAGTGCCTGATAATTTTATGGGTGAAAAAGCATATGTTCCAGCTTTTATTTCAGACCATGAATTACACCAATCTTTATTTGAAGAGTGGAAAATTAGTGGGGAATGGAACTATGATGATAATCCTTGGAAAAGTTATTATGGTGAATATAATGAAAATCAGGAATATGAAGAGTATGAGGAATATGAAGAGTTTTATGATGCTGTAGAGGATAGAAAGCCATTACATACTAATCCTTTTAAATTAGTAAAGTAATAAACCATAATTTAAGTGAAATTGATATTAAATAATAAAGGAGAGAAAATAATGAAAGTAAAAATTATCGCAAATGCTCCATCTAGTAGTAATGCCTCAGATATTAGTAAGTATATTGGGAAGATTTATACTGTTGAAGATGATAGAGTATATGATGATGGTTCTATTGGAGTAGATTTTGGAGATGAAAGCGGATATGCAAAAGTTTATAAGGGTGAATATGAAATTATCGAAGATATTGATAAAGAATTACTTAAATTTGTTAGTGAAAATTGTCCAGAAGATATTTATTATCAAGATATTTTAGATTTTATTTTAAAACATAGGCTAGTATTGGTTGATTTGTTGCAGTAGAATTGGATATTTATATAAATAAGTAAAATAAGAAGGAGATTAATAAAATGAGTGAAAACAAAGTACAATTACAGGTCAATGTAATTAATCAATTAAAATTACTTCGTCAAAGTACATTTAAAGATACCCTATGTTTTCTTGATGAAGATATTCAAAATGCTCAAAGAGCAAAGGCAACGGAGGTTAAAATAACAGTAGATTATTATGAAAAAACAGTAATTATTGAAAACAATGGACAAATCTTAACTAAACCTCAAGCCCTATTTTCTATTGCTGAAAGTGAATGGGATGATGATATTAAATCAACTGAAAATCCCTTCGGCATGGGTTTCTTTAGTAATATTACAGTTAGTAATTTCATTCAAATATATACAGGAAATAAATTAATTACATTTGATGTTGAAAATATGATTCAAACAAATGATACTGAAATTAAAGTTGAAGAGATCAAAGGACATTATGAGGGATTTAAACTTGTATTAAATAATTTTGATTTTAATGTGGCTTCTTCATCTGATATTCAAGAAAGAGCAAGATTATTGGGAAGATATATTCATGAGTTAGATATTTATTATAATGATGATCTACAGGAGAAAAAGGATTTAACTCAAGGTGATGACAGTATCTATAAATTACCTATAGAAGACGCAGAAAGTTTTAAAGGTTGGATTGCACTCAACAATAATTATGGATGGGGAGATAATTTAAACATCTTTTATAAAGGAAGATTAGTAACTAAACTAGAAAGCACACCTTATCTTAAAGGAGACTTACATATTAGTGATAAAGCATTAAATTTAACTTCACCAGACAGAAAAGATGTTATTAAGGATAGTAAATTTTATGATTTTAGAAATATAGTTAAGACTTATGCTGAAAAACTATGTGCAGAAACAATGCTTGAAGGTGACGAAGATGAAATTAATGAATTTACAAGTGCAATTAGTTATTATGTAAACAAGAAAGAAATTAAAAATATGATTAAATTCCTTACATTTAAAAGTAGTGATGAAAAGGACTTAGAATATTTAAGGGGTGTTGCCATAGCAAAAGGCAAAAATAAAGGAATTAATAATTTTAAAGATTATGAATTACATTTAAGAAAAGAATCAAATCAACAAAATGAATCTAATTTTGAAGAAGTAACTATTGATGCTAAAATTAAAACTCAACCTCCAAAAGCAAAAGGAATTATAGTACATCAAGGTAGGAGTTCTTATTCTGATGGATATGTAGAAAAACCAGAGATTAAGGATAATGAAACAACTGTAAAACAAGGAGAGATTATTCTAAACAATGATCAGCCAGTATTCTATATTGGATTTTCAGAAGTTGAGAAATATGAATATAAACTCAATATAGTAAAACATTATAATTTAAAAATAATTATTGCAAGAAATAAAATTGAGGAAGAAATTCTTAAAAACATGAAAGATTCTGATAATGTATTACATATTTCAGAACTAATTGAAGATGTAATAATAACTGGAGTGTTATCAGATACATCGTTAAATATTAAAGAACATAGGGCATTAATGCTATTTGATATGATAAGTAGGATTGTAGGACTATCTTATAATGCTTTTGTAATAGGCAGTTTATCCGTTACAAAGAATATAAAGGTAGAAAGTTTAGATATTAATACTCAAATTGTTGAAGATAATGTATTCGTAATTAGAAATATTGAAGCAAATAAAGTTTATGTTGATAGGAAAATTATTGATCAGACTAATTTAAGAGATGATTTAGAAGTCAATTTGGATATTAATGATTATAAATTTATTTTGGGAAATCTTTATAATATTGTTGAAGAACTTAGACTCTTAGAGCATAAAAATAAAGATGACTATATGAATACAATATTGAGTATTTTAGGAAGTTCAATTTAAACGATTAGATTTTAAATGAAAGAAAGAAGGAAAATAAATAAATGTTAATCAATCAAATTAAATCAGATGCTCTTATCGCTCGTAAGGCTCGACAAACTTTTATTAACCACACTATATTCTGAAGCCTCTATGATAGGTAAGAACCTTGGAAACAGAGAATCTACAGACCAAGAAGTATTGCAAGTCATTGAGAAATTTATTAAAGGTGCAAATGAAATTCAAACAATTCTTTTGAAAAACAATAAAGATGCAAGTAATGTTGATAATGAGATTAAAGTTTTGAGTAAGTATTTACCTCAGAAAATGAGTAGAGAGGAGTTAGAAAGTGTTGTTAGAGATATTATTGATGCATTGAAAGATATTAATTCAGAAGTGCAAATTGGTAAAGTTATGTCTGTACTGAAGAACTCCTATGGTGGTACTTATGATGGTAAAATTGCTAGTGAAATTGTTAGAAAGGAGTTGGTGAAGTAATGACAAGAAATACTCAAAATTTTTCTGGATATCTCTCTACAAGATGTTCTTACTGTCATAAAGAATTATATCCCTTATCTCATGGTGAAGGTTGTTATAATTTATACATTTGTGATTGTGATGACGCAAAAGAAGAATTAAAATTACATCCGAAATTAGATGAATTAGAAAAACAAATTAATGAAATTCAATCTAGTTTTCCAAAAGTAGATTATGATAAAGTAAATAATATTAGATTAGAAGAAGAAATAGAAAACTTAAAATCAATGTATAATTATAACCCAAACAAATGACTATTTTTAAATGGAATAAGGGAGTAATTATATGATATTAGAGGGGATTGCCATCGGATTATGTATTGGTATTGGAGGAATGTTTCTATCATCTAAATTTTATCAAGATATTTTAATATTAAAAGCAGAAAGTAAAAATAGAACACCAGAAAAATTAGGTAAGAAATTTTATTATATTGTCCCAGAAGAAGAATATTTAGATATGGAAATTGCTTGGTTAACTAAAGAAAATGAAAGTATTTAAATAATAATTGAAAAGAAGGAAATAAAATGTTAACACAAATTATCAAAGATGAAATTGAAACTATAATTCAAGAAAAAGGATTAGAGCAAATCATCAAAGATATTATTAAAAATAAAATGTCTAATGAAAATATTCAAAAAATAATTGAAATGGAAATTGATAAACTGTTGCCAGAAGCAATTGCAGAAAGTGTGAGATATCAACTTGTAGATGATGGAGAAGTAAATTATATGGTACATGAAAGATTAAAAGATATGGTTAGAGATAAAATTTCTGATTGGAAATTGTAGAAGGAAGGATGAAATAAATGAGAGACCCCAATAGAATTGATGAAATCATTGAAGCATTAAGAGAGTGCTGGAAACAAAGTCCAGACCTAAGACTAGGCCAATTAATTTATAATCTTAATAAATCAGGGAATAGAGATGTATTCTTTCCTGAAGATGACAAATGGTTAGAGTGGATTAGAGATAATATTAAATAAGTCTATCATGTGGATTCAATATTAAACCAGAAGTTAAACATGCATATGACAATAATTGGTGCCCTCATTGTGGTTTTGGTTATAAAGAAACAATTCAAAGAAAAGAACCAGAATATATTAGTAGTGGATATGATAAAGCGGTTAGAAGTGGATTACTGTAACTAGGAGGTAAATAATTATGTGTTATGGAACTTGTAGTTTTGAAGAATACATGGGTGAATGCGGTGTCTATGGAATTAGTAATCAAATAAAAATTGAGTTAGGTTTTACTCCTTGTTTTATTGGTGGATATGTGACTTGTAAAGAAGAAGATGAATATTATCAAGGATTATTAAAACAAGGTAAAATTAAAGAGTTGAAAGAAAAAGTATGGAATATGAGATTCCCTGTAAAAGTTTCTATGGTAGAATTTATGAATATGTGAAACTATAAAGGCGGTTATTTAGTCAAGTAATAAATCAACATGCCTATAAATGGAGTGGCAACAATTATCAAACCTAAGATTACAATCACAATTTTCCTAAAACTCATAGTGTTACTCCTTACTTTCTATACTTCTAATTAAAAAGACCCTGCTCGTAAAAGCAAGGTATGGATGTAGGACGAGCGAATTTAGTTAACAAAATTATAATATCCAATTAATCAATTATTATACACAAAGGAGCAAAACAAATTATGAAATGTATTAGAGAAAATTGTAGAATGCCGTTCATGTCAGTAAATACAGGATTTTGTCATGAATTAGAAACATTTATCTTTGGTGAGAATCCAGAATGTCCTTTACCAGATAAAATATTGCAAATGGAAAAACAATTGAGAGAATATAATTGTATTTTGGATAAAGTAATTGTTTATCATGCGAAGAATAAAGATGAGCTAAAATGATTAAATTAAATCCTTATAATTGGCAAGATTCTGAATATTGGTATGAAGATGAGGAAGAGGTATTTGAGTTTATGAAAGCGAATGAAGACATGATTATTAAATATTCTTTAGAAAATGGAATGACGATTAGGGATGGGATTCTATATTTGTTTAAGGTGAAGGATTAAAATTAAGGAGGTAAATAATATTGAGTTATGCAAAACAATATAGGTGTCCAGAATGTAACGAGTATGGAAATGCTAAATTATGGGACGAGGAAACAATTAAGCATTATGACGAAGGTGAGCAAAAATATGTTCTTTCCATTGAAACAGACGATGAAAATAGTTGCGAGTTTTATTGTTTCAATTGTAAATCTCTTGTAAATGGTAAAAATATATGGGTTGATGTCGAGGAAGAAAAGATAAATGTAATAAAAATATCTAAAGTGATTGTTGATAAATTACCTATAGATTGTAGTCCATGTACTTTACATGAAGGAGAATATTGTAAAATTAAAGGTTCTGTAACTGGTTCAGAATGGATTGGTCTATATTCTGATTCTAGGGATGGCGACTGCCCGTTAGAGGAGGATTAAAATGAAATGTATAGGTAAAAAATGTAGTGGTTATTGTACAGATTATTTATATCCCATATGTTCAGAAATAACTACTTTAAATTCAACATATAAAATAAATATAAATATAGAATGTAAATTGCTTGAGAAAATTCAAGAAGTTAGAGATGATCTAATTAGAAGGTGTAAATTATTCGAAGATATTTTAGAAATAGGAGGAGAAGGTAATTGGAATGATATTGATTGGTCAAATAATTTGGATGTTTAGTACCCCTCGAAAAATGTAATTCATGCTGCCATCAATAAATAATAAAATATAAAGTGAGGTTGATTAATGAATAATAAAAATATTGCAATCACTAATATTGGTAATACTTGTTGTAATTGCTTAAAGGAAACAGAAGTACATAATATAAATATAAGATCATTAGGATGGGGAAGTAGTTTTGATAATTTTTCAACTCAAATTGATTTATGCGATGAATGTTTAAAACTTACTAATTCTGAATGGTGGAAATTTAAAGTATGCGGAAATCATGATAAGTATGGATCATATGATATGAATGGTGAATGGTATGAATATGAAAAAGAAATTTATCAATTTGTAAAACAAATGCCGTTAGCAGGACAAGAGTTATTTTATAATCATTATTCATATGGTGCTTGTGCTCATTATAATATGGAATCACAAGATTGGATTAATTATAAGTTAGATATTCTTCCTCATGAAAAATGTAAAGAATATGGAATGTATTCTCCACAAGAAATTAAAGCATATAATGATAGGTTTCCACTTTGCAGAAATGTAAAATTAAAAGTATATGGTGATGGGTCTAAAGGATCAAAATGTTTTAGAAGTGCGTTTGGTGATGGGGAAGGTAAATGTGGATTAAATATATCTAGTGAATGTTTTATGTGTGATAGGTATGAGGAAAGAAATGGTGAAATTATAGTTGTAGATGAACTACAAGAGTTTTATAAAAGGGAAACCGAACGGCTGAATTATATGATTCAATACGCTAAAAATAGATTAGAAATGATTAAAAATAAAACTCTTATAGATGATTAACTATAAAATCAGAATTTGAAAGGAGGATGAATAAATGTTGGACAAAAGCAAAAATTTGCTTCCACCAATCAAAATGGTTTTTGATGAAATGTATGAAGAATGGTCACTTTATGATTCTAATGACACATTTATTGCTGATTTTGTGACAGAAACTCATGCAAGACAATTATGTTGGTTAGTGAATGGAAGTCAATTTAAAGAAACTAAATATATTTTAAAAATTAGTGCAGATGAAATTGAGGAAATGGAGGAATAATAAATGAGCAAACCATTAATTGAATTAATCTTCCCTGAATCTGGAGATTGGGAAGTATTAAGAATGAATTTAGGTGAAGATTTCAAACATGAAGGACATTCAATTCCTAATGGAGCATGGATTAAGTTATTAGAAATATTAGGTTTTGAAGTTGAAGTTAGGAAAATATCAGATGAAGATATGGAGAGTGAAAACTATTGAATTGTTGGCAATTTCTTTATAAAATATGGACTGATATTATACAAATAATTGCATTACTTGCGGTTATATTGTTTCTAACTCCTCCAGGTTGGTTTATATTGTATTATTGGTTAAAGTAAAACCTTGAAATCCTTGGTATATAAGGGGTTTAGAATTAGATAAATAGCATGAAAGAGAAGTTTTAACGGAAGGAGTAAGATATATTATGAGTAACTACCTAGAGAAAGTAAATAAATTTGTGTTTCAAGTAAAAGATAATGTAGAAAGAACTGGATTTGCTACACCTTATACAGTTAATCAATTATTAACTTTGTATTTAGATAATGTCCAATATTCAATTGAATTAGAAAAGAAATTAGAATATGCTTTAGAAACGAAAGGGAAATATTTAGAAATTAATAAAATTGTAAACTAGAATAAGTTTGTGATTTCATTCTAAGTGAAAGGAGAATAAATATGTCTATAGAAATATTAGGCCAACCAAAAGGAGAAATAGAAGTCAAAAGATTCTATCTTCCAGAAGTACAGATTAATGTTATTTGTCCTGAGTGTGGATATGAATATTTATGGGAAAATTATTTAAGTTATCCCGATGTAAATACGCCAATAGGATTATATTTGGCATGTAGAGAATGTGACCATAATTGGAGTGAGCAAATAATATTAAAATTGAGTGTAGAATTAGTTTAGTATTATGTTTGTATAAATTATAAAATAAATATTTGACATCTGACATTATTTGTGGCATAATTAGGTAAGACAAATAATGTCTATATTTTAAGAAAGAAGGAATAAAGAAATGGATGAAAAAATTCAAATGCAAGAATTAGTAAAAAAGTTAAACAAGCACTCTTACGAGTATTACACTCTCAGCGACACAAGTATAACAAATACAGAATATGATGTCTTATATCGAAAGTTAGAAGCCTTGGAAGCGAAATTAAATTACATATTGCCTGACAGTCCGACACAAAGAATTGGAGATATTGTATTAGACAAATTTGAAAAACATGAGCACAAATCTAGACTTTATTCAATGGACAAAGCGCAAAATGAAGAAGAACTTGATATTTGGCATAATAAAATGTTATCTTTTGTAAAGCAAAATAATTTACCTGCTATTCAATATGTTATTGAGAAAAAGTTTGACGGTCTGTCAATCAATAATACATACAAAGGCGTATTATTATCTTCTGCAACAAGAGGAACTGGTGGAATCAAAGGTGAATTAGTTACAGCACAAGTAAAAACAATCAAATCAATTCCTTTAAGTATTGATAGTGACATTTTATTAGAAGTTCATGGTGAAGCATATATGAAGAAAAGTGTATTCGATAAGTATAATGAAACTGCTAAAATTCCTTTGAAAAATGTAAGAAATGGAGCATCAGGAGCAATTAAAAATCTAGATGCTAAAGAAACAGCAAACAAAAATCTAGATGCTTTCTTTTATGATATTGGATACAGTGAAGGATTAAAATTCAATACTTACATGGAAATGATGGAGTTTATTATTAAAATGGGATTACCAGTTGATCAAGATTATTATCTATGTAATACAATTGAAGAAGTTAAGGAGAAAATTGCTTTAATCGAAGAACTTAGACCTAATTTAGATTATGAAATTGATGGAGTAATAGTAAGTATCAATGATATCAAAACAAGAGAAATGATGGGATTTGCTACGAAATTCCCTAATTGGGCAATCGCATATAAATATTTTTCAGAAGAAGCAACTACTGAATTATTAGATATTGAATTTAGAACTGGAAGAACTGGAAAAGTAACTCCTAGAGGAACTTTAGAGCCTGTAGATTTAATGGGATCTACTGTTAGTTATGCAACATTAAATAGTATGGATGATATTAAACGCAAAGGTGTAAAAATTGGAGCAACAGTATTTTTGAGAAAGTCTAATGACGTTATCCCTGAGATATTAGGAGTTGTAAAAGATAGTGTTATAGATGATATGCCAGAGATTAAAATGCCTACACATTGTCAATCATGTGGAAGTGAATTAGTTCAAGATGGAGTTCATTACTTCTGTAGGAATTCATTGAATTGTCAAGCACAAATTGTAAAATCTATATCTCACTTTGGAACTTTACAGGCAATGAATATTGATGGATTCAGTGAGCAAACAGCATCTTTATTTGTTGAGAATGGAATCATTAATAATGTTTTGGATTTGTTTAGTTTGGAAAGTAAGAAGGATAAGATTGTTAAGTTACCCAAGTTTGGAATTAAGAAATATAACAACCTGATTCAAGCAATTGAAAACTGTAAAAAAGCTAAATTAGATGCGTTTGTATATGGTCTTGGTATAGAAGGAGTTGGATTAGGAGGTAGTAAAGATTTATGTAAGCATTTCAATAACGATATTGTTCAAATTATGACAGCAGACATAAAAGAATTATTGAAAGTTGAGGATTTTGGCCCTATTACGGCAGAAAACGTTTATAACTATTTTATGGATGATAAAAAATATCTACAAACAGTTGATTTATTATGTTTATTGAATATCATTAAAGAAGAAAAGAAGGAAGTGTTAAACGTGGAAGAAAATCCATTTAAAGGAAAAACAATTTACCTAACAGGTAAGTTTGCCCTCAAAAAAGATGATCTAAAGGTCAAAGTAGAAGCACTTGGAGCAATCCTATCAAGTGGTTATAAAAAGAGCTTAGACATGCTCGTATGCGGTGGAGATATGAGTAAAAGTGGTAAGGCCGACAAGGCGATTGCCGATGGAGTTAAATGTGTGAGTGAGGAATTTCTCATGCAATATATTAAATAAAAATAATGATAGGGAGATAGGGTAAAACCTATTCTCCCAATAGAAAGGATTAATATAAATGATACTTAAAGAAGAGAAACGTAATCTGTTTGAAGTTGATAAAAAATACTATTTAGCACATTGTATCTCAGAAGATTGTGCTATGGGTGCAGGAATTGCAGTTGAATTTCAGAATAAATTTAAGTTAAGAAATAAATTACTTCAATGTGATCCTGAGTATCCAATGTGTATTCAAATCGGCAGAGTATATAACCTCATTACAAAAGCAAAGTATTGGAATAAACCTACTTATAGTTCTCTTGAAGGTGCAGTGCTTATGATGAGAGAATTAGCATTAGATAAAGAAATTAAATTTATTGCTATGCCAAAAATAGGATGCGGTCTGGATAGATTGCAATGGGGTAAAACTAGAGAAATTATTCAAGAAGTATTCAAAGATACAGATATTGAGATTTTAATATGTCATTTGTAAACCAATTAAAAATATTAATATTTTATGAATAAACTAAATTGAGCGAGGGAATGAAAAAACAGATCCAGTCACAATAGAAACAGAATCCCAAACTGTGTGATTAATAATAAAACTGGGTAATGCTCAATTTACTAAATGCTATGTTTAAGGACTAACTGGTTCCGGTCAAACTAAAACTACAAAAGGCTTTTTGCTTATTGTTTCACTTTTGTAGCCGTTAGTCCTTATTAATTAATTTACCAGAAAATATCGAATTCATATGATAAAGAAAGGAAATGATAAATTTTGAGATCATGGATGGGATACATTACAGAATTAGATGATGAGATTTTAAAAGTAGTAAATATATACATGAAAAAACATAATAATGCTAAAGATATAGGATTTAAACATCTTTTTGATGTTGAAGCACAAAGGGATGCTCTTAATCTGGTAGGTGATTTAGCTGATATTTATAAAAAGTATAATATTAACAAAGTAAATGAACAATTTTAGGGAAAGAAAGGATGGATAAATTATGTTAACAATAGACTTCAAAGGAATTGTTAAAAATGATGAAAATGCTTATTGGTATGCAGAAGACAAAAATGGTAAAATTATAGATGAAGACTTTTTAAGTGGTATAGACAACTATTTAGAATCTTTAGGAATTGATATTTTACATGAGAATGAATCAATTGAGATAATTATTAAATTATCAGAAAGAAAGGAAGACCAAAAATGGTAGATGATAATAAACTAATTGTAGAAGAAGAAATGAGAAAGTATTATGGAGATAGATATTATGATGAATATCATTATAATCCATTAACTGGAAGAGAGTTTGAAAAACTTAGAGAATTAATTTTTACTTGTATTGAAAAATGTAAATAAACTTAAATAAGAAAGGAAGATCAAAAATGAGTGAGCAAAAAGAATTAATATGGGTGTCCAAAGAGGTAAAAACTATTTTTGAGAGTTTAGATTCAGATCATGAAAAACTTAGAATTGTTGATGAATTAATCAAAGATAGAAAATTAGGTATTACTCAGGACATTGAATCATTAGATGATGATTTATTAAGATTCAAGGCGTTCTCACTAAAGTATAAAACAGAACTTCAAAAAATATATGAAGACCAAAATGATAAACTAGGAAAATTATTTGAAGATATTGGAGATATATCATCTAAGATGTACTTGAAGATTGAAGATACAAAAAATAAATTAAATCCTATCACTGATAAAATTAAAGAAGTTAATAAAACTTTAGAAAGTCTTAATACATATAAAATTGAAAGAGTTATTGAGTTGTTAAACACTTTTAATAAGATGAGTGAAGAAGATAAAAGATTGTTTGAAATACTTATTAAGCAAACTGAAATAAAAGAGTAATTCTAAAAATAATATAGAAGCATGAAAATCTATCTCTCTCATTCTCACTCATGCTTCCATATGCTCCATATTCCTAATACATAAATAGCATAAAATACCAATTTGCTAGGAGGATAAAAAATGAGAAGTTATCTTGATATTATTATTGATTTAAAAGATGGTAAAAGACCAGATTATGAAGAAGTAAGACTTGCTTGTATTATGGCTCAAAATCTGCTTTTCTTTGCAGATAAAAGCATAGAAACGCTTACTGGATACTGTACTGACAAAGAGAAAACTGATTTACAGTCTAAATTAGCAATTAAATCTTATGAAGATAGATTTTATGCAAAGAAGAAATCTCCAGATGAGTGGTTGGGAAGTTATCATCCAGATAATCCTGAGCAAAAGAAATCTATGGAAGTTAGTAATAAAATATTTAATAATTATATAAAAAATAAAGGAAATATATAATTAAAAACCAATTCAATTGGATTAAGGAGAATTAAAAATGGATTTTGAAAATATGACAAGAGAACAATTGTTGGAGGTATTAAAAGAAAGTTATATGAAATTAATTAACCCTATACCACATAGTCCAACTTTATAGTGGGAAATTATTATAGAGGTGAGCAAACAGATGATGATGAGATAGAAGTATATGGAGATGTTGTATTATATTTGACATTTGATGAAACGGATAAATATTTTAGAGGTTAGAAAATTACTAATCAATTTAACATTAAGAAAGGATGATTAAAAAATGGATTTAGAAGATAATTTGTCTCAAGAAGAAAAACAACAATTATTTGAAAAATTTCTAAATGCTTCTTTTGAACTAAAAGCAGAATTAATTTCCAGCCTTTTTGAAGATGGAACATATCTAACAGATAAAGAGCAAGAATTCATACTTGCTTTAAAAGAATGGCATAGGAGTATTTAAATAAAAATAAGAAAGGATGATAAAATAATGACAATGACAAAAACAGATATTTTACTTTATGGGGCATTACTTGAAAGTGATATGTATAGCGATGGATATGGATCAACTGATGAGGATACAGAGTCATTACAAAAAGCGTTGAAGAAAACATATGGTGTTGCAGAGGGAGCTTCGAGAGATGTTTTAGAAAAAGCAGAAGAACAAATGAAAAGTGATATTAAGAACTTAGTCATAGAATTTAGAAACAAAATGAATGAATATTTAGGAGATGAGTAAGGATATGAACTTTAAAGTAAATAATAGGATAAAGGTTATAAAATTATCTGATTCAGATCCTAAATATCTTCTATATAAAACTGGTATAATTATTGATATTATAAAAGATGACTATCCTTATAAAATATTATTTGACGATGAAAAAGCAAATTGTTTAGGGTTAACTCTTTGGAAAGAAGATGAATTGGAATTAATTAATTCAGAAAAAATTCCTTTATATCCATTTGATCTTCCAAATGATAGAAATATATCAGATGCATTTGAATATTTAAAATCTAAAGGCATTACACCTGAAATATATGAAAAGTTGTGGGATTTAGAAAAGTAACAAACACTGTAAACCGCACTACATAAGGGTTTCTAAAATTACAATATAGTATGAAATTTAACTTTTAATTACTTTTAAGAAAGGAGAAATTAAATAATATGAATGGTATGCGTTGTTACGGAGATTATCAAGATGATAGGAATTGCGATATTTGTAAGAATCTTAAATACTCATGTGCTTGGAGATGTATTGAAGAAACTAAAAAGAAAAATGATAGTACATATTTATCTCCAAGTGAAATTTCAAGTAAGTGTGGGCATTACGATATGATCTATTATGGTCATGATAGCAATGAATATAGTTATGGATGTACAAAGAATCAAGTGTCTCCAAGTGACTATAAATCATGTGATCCAAGTAAAGAATGCTTAGTCAAATAGAAGATACACTTTATCGTAAAAGGAGACTAATACAATGACAATTGAAGAATTAGAAACAGTCAGAAAACAAATTAATAATGAATTATCAGAATTAAGAAATAAACAATACACCATCGAGCAACAATATCAAATACTACTTCAAGAAAAATGCAAAGAAAATATTGGTCGTTGTTTCAAGAAATCAAAAGGAGAAAAAGTTGTATCTTATTGCATAATTATAGATATTGATAAAGCTAAAGTTCAGATTAATGGATCGCCATTATTTAATGAATATCAATATCCTGCTATGTGGTTTAATTATCCATATAAAAACTCTAAAATGCCATTTCATGAAGATGATATATTTTCTGGTGCATGGGGCAAGGGTAATAATATTGTAGATAAAATGAATGGAACATCGTATGTGGAAATTTCTAAGGAAGAATTTTTTGATAAGTTTTATGATGTTAATCAATTGTGGGTGAAAAGATTAGAAGAGATATAAGACAAATAACTCAATGATTAAAATAAAAAAAGGAGAAATAAATAATGAAAGAATTTAATGACTTCTTATTAAAATTTAAAATTACCAACGATAAACTTAAAATGGAAATAAGTCTAAAAGATTTAGTATGGTTATTTCATAATAGTCCTGAAAATATAGCTGATGATGGAGAAAGTCCATTCGCAAAGGTTAAACCAGGTAAAAGACAAGAGTTCGCAGAATACTTTGTAAAAATACTTTGTAAAAATGCTTATGGAAGACGCTCCATATGAAAGAGATTGTTTCAGATGGGGAGAACCTTTTGAAGATGTATTTAGAGAAATTACAGAAAGTGGAGTAGATTTTTGCAAGTATGAAGACGAAGAATATTATGAATTGGTGTAAAAGAGATAAGAGAGAATGCATAGGGGATATTTGCAGTATGCGTCCACAACCAAAGGAATCAGAGACATATGAAGATTGCCCTGAATTTGTAATTAGAGGGCAGAGAAGTAAATCAAATCTTTATTATGATGATTTTGTTATTGATAGTAAAATTCTTAATGAAGTTTTAGAAAAATATATAAATAAAGGAGAGTAAAAATGTCTGAAGTTAAAAGAATTAATATCAAAGAATTCAGAGAACAAGGATATTTACAAGAATTAAATAGACAATTTCTTCATCCGTTAGGTATGGCACTAGAGATTATTATTGATGAGGAAGGAAATGAAAAGTTAGGTGGTGTTTGGGATTATAGAGATGATCCAGAAGGTATGTTTTATGCAGAAGAGGTTGTTGAACTTGATAAATTTAAAGAAAATGCAAATAGGATAGGGGAAGAATATTTAATTAAAGCAGAATATAGAAAAGATAAATATGGGTATATAATTCAAGCAATCAAATGAATATTTTAATGTGTTAGAAAGGATAGATAATAATGAAAGAAATTAAAGATATTTATGGAAATGTTTTAAAAGAAGGAGATATTATTTCAATGCCACATGTTATGGAAGATGGTTATGAAGGAAAAATAATTCATGGACACTATATTACTAAATTGGAGTATAACAAAAACAGAGATTGTTTAGCTACAGATGACGATATGGGAATTTATTTTGCATATGGGCTAGTAAAAATATCCAGATGAACTCTGACTATCCATGGATTATTAGAATTGTAAGAAAGAAGGATTAAATATGCAAATCGGTGATAAAGTAAAAATCATTAATATTGAAAGCATGTGGGATAAAGAAATCTATTATCATGGATGGGGATTATTAGATAAAGAAACTTTAATAGATTATAGTTTCGAAGTACCTGAATTTGATAGTCTGCAATATTTTGAAAATGGAGACGAAGTTGTAATTATTAATTCTGAATCTGAGATAATTGAAGACGGTCATATGTTAGAAATTGTGTTAACCGATAATAATTCCAAAGATTTCAAGTGCCATTCTCAAACTTATTCTTTAGATGATTTAAAGTCTTTTTGCAAACTTTAATTTACCAAAGAAAATAATTTTTGCAATTTATTATACTTTTATGGTATAATTAATATGTAATTGATAAATAATATTTACTGTATCCCAATACGAAAGGAGACAGTAAATATTATGAGAAGATTATTAAGCGGTTATATCGACACTTTTTATGTCTTAGGTAATGAATTAGGTAAAGCATTTGTCAATCACAATATTAAAAGTTCAATATTAATCACTGATCCTATGAGAGCAAAGAAATTTAATTCTAAGGATGAAGCATCTGATTATTGTAATAAATGTAAAAATAATTATTCAGAAGAATTGTCTGTGCATAAGATTAGAGTAACAGTGGAGTTGATTTAAGGTTGCTAGATTTTTGGTTTGGTTTGGTTTAGTTGATTGTGTTTAAGGTGTAGTATATAATTGTAATATAAATATATTACACCTTAGTTTTAAGAAGGAGAAAATATATGAAATTTGGATGTCCTGTAGATTACGATTTAAAGAATTGCTCATCAAGTGATTATGGTTTGACTTGTGATACATGTTTTCATAAAAATGATGAAACATTTGAAGTAATTGCAAATGCATGTGCATATAAAATATCAAGACACGATGTTTACGAAATAACTAAAGATTTATTTGACTATACTGAAATTACCAAAGAAAATGTAATGAATAATCTATTACGATTTAAAGGCGTATATGCTATCCCAATGAATAAAGAAGGGAAATTAATAATTACTGAAAATATAAACAACTCAAAACATATATTAAGATTATTAATACCATTTAAAGATGCAGAAAGAGATACTTATTTTGTTCTTGTATCTTCTGATAATGGATACAGAGATATTAATGATTTCTATGATTACCAAGAATTAACGTATTATCTTAATAAATACAAAATGAATTTAGGTTAAAGGAGTGATAAATAAAGTTGACTAGAAAAGAAATATATTGGTTGAAGCGAAGAAATATTAATAATATAATTGAAAAGATGTGTACTATATGCGAAGAATGGAAAGAAGAAACATTTGACAATTTCTATATGATAAACAAATCAAAACCAGAATTAGGGTTAACTCCAGGATGTAGAGTATGTCTAATTGATAAAGCTAGAGAAAACAGAAATAACAATATTGAAAGAGCAAGAAAATGGAATGCAGATCACTATCTTGCAAATAAACAAGCTTATAATGATAGACATCAAGCTCACAGGGAATACAACAGAGAACATAATAGAGAAAAAATGATTAGTGATCATGAAAGGTTTGTAAAAAAGAATCCAGATAGAATACGAGAGTATTCAAAAAATAAAAGAAAGCACGATATTTCCAAAGAGGAATGGGATAATTGTTTAGAAATATTTGGTTGTGAATGTGCATACTGTGGGATTACAGAAGAAGAACATTTAAGAATATATAAACAAAAACTACATAAAGAACATGTTGTGAGCGATGGATACAATGATCTAAGAAATTCTGTACCATCTTGTAAAAGATGTAATAGTTATAAACATCAGCATGATATGGAAGATTGGTATAGAAAGCAGGAATTTTTCAGTGAAACTATGTTACAATTCATAAAACTATGGATGGCAGAAGGGTATAAAGATTACATAGAGGATAAATTACCTTATAGGGTAGTTAAGAAAAAAGATGGTAATACTGGAAAGTTTTATCATCAATTATGGAGTGTTGATGAAATGAGAAATACTATAGAAGTAATTGCTACAAAAATCAAGAAAAAAGATTTGAAAGAAGACATTAAGGACTATATGGAGTCCTATAGATAATCTGTTTTAAATGAGTAATAAAGAAAAGGAATGATTAAATGGAAGCAGTAAAAGTAAAAGATTTTGTGGTAGAAGTACCAAACTTCGTTCAAACCCCTAAAAAGAGACAAGTTGCTCAAGCTAAATACAAATATGAAGTAATCTTACAAAATAACACTGATTTTGTAATCAATAAGAAAACAAAATCATCTAATATGAACCTAGTAGTCCTAGTAAGTCAGAGTAATTTCTATATCAAAGACAATAAAACAGACATAATTTCTCCTTTGACTGAACCAAAACTAAGAGGATTCTTTAACCATATACTTAATGAATCGTATCATGATTTAGACAAAGTAGATTGGTGGAATAAAACAAAGGTAAGTAATAATTTCGATAAAATGCTTGAACTAATAGGCAATACTGCAATGCAAACAATGTATAAGCACGGCTTCTATTTACCTAATTATGAATGTAAAGACTTCAAAGAAGTAGTAGAGCAAAATATAAAGTTATTTAGATATTGCTATGAAAAAACTTATAATACAGGCAGAAATTTTAGAGATATTATACATATTGCTTCACAAGTTGAAAAAATTATTAATTTTAACAATGCAAAAATATTTATTGATGCGATTGCGGAGTCTAATGTAAGAATTAATTTATATGGAACGGAATATAAAGAATTTGTTACTATGACTGCAAAATATAGTTTAAACTTCAATAGATTTGTAGAATATATTTGTCACGATTTATATACTCAAGGAATTGGAGAGTTTAATCATAATAGACTTCAGCAATATATTGATTATTTAGATATGCAGATTAAATTATATGGAGAAATAAAAGAAAAATACCCCAAACATTTAGCAACTGATCATGACATTATTACGCTAAAATACAACACATATAAAAAACACAGTCAAGATTTAGTTTTGCTAAATGTAGTAGAAAATCAGAAAGAATTATTGTATCAAAAAGGAGACTATTCAATAATCCTTCCTACCTCAACAGTAGATATTGTGGATGAGGGTATAAACCAATCTCATTGCGTTGCTAGTTATGTTGATAAAGTTTTGGATAATAAAACTCTCATATTATTTATGAGAAGAAAGGAAAGTTTAGGTGAATCATTAATTACAATTGAAGTCAAGGATAAAACGATTTCCCAAGCAAAAGGATTTGCAAATAGAAGACCAACTCAAACAGAAGATGCTTTTATCAAACAGTGGGCAAAAGAGAAGAAATTAAATTATAAGAAGGAGAATGATTAATATGAACTTAGAGGATTTAGATTATACAGGAAGAAAAGTTAAAATTGTTAATTTTGATAATTGGAGTGGTTTTGGTAAATATATGAATATTCAAGATTACATAGGAAAAATAGGAACAGTTAAAGGAGATTTTGGTGTAGGAGGTCATAGATTCACTATAAAGTATTATGACGAAAATTTTCAAGAGATTGATAATTCAAATGGTAAACTATGTTTTAGATTTGAGAATTTAGAGTTTTTGTCCAATGAGAATAAAGAAAATAAAGAAGGAAATAAAATGAACGTTAAAATTGATGTAGGTATGAAAGTAAAACAAATTAAGGAATTGCCAGGATTTAATTATATCGGAGATGAATTTGAAGTAAAAGAAATTGTAAATTCTGTTGTAATGTGTGCAAATAGCAGAATGGGGTTTGGTATTTCAGAAGATGAGTTCTTAAATTATTTTGAAATTTTAAAACCTATTATTAAAGAAGAAGAGATTGAGTTTATTACAATTGTTGATGGTATTAAAACTACTAGAAAAGGAAAATTGACTCTTGTAGAGCTTCCTGATGGTTCTAGAGGATATTCTAAACCTTTACCTCAAGATACCTACGATGCTCAAAGAGGATATGATATTGCATTTATGAAAGCGGATATTAGAGCAGATGAAAAAGTTATGAAGATGAAACGTAAAAAGTTGGAAGAGTTAAGAAAGTATTAATCAAAATATAATGTTATGTTTCCTGAAAGTGGCTATTATCAATACTTTCAGGAAACATAACATGGCATAAAGCTAATCTTTTAAAGGGTAGAAAGGAAATAAGATAAGATGAACAATGAAACTTATTCTGTATATGGTGTAAAAGTTGAAGTAGGATTAAAAATTGAAGTAGATGCATTTACAATGAATGATATAAAAAGACATCCATATATTCAAGAAAATTTTAAACTAAACATAGTAAGAGTGGATGATTTCACTTGGAGTATTTGTTTTGCAGAAAAATGTGATCACAGTTATGAACTCTTAATATTTGGAGAAGACGAATTTTGCTCAAATTGCGGAATCAAAATCACATCAAATTAACCTTTGTTTGGATTTAAGAAAGGAAGAAGAATAAATGAAAGTTGAACAAATGTGGTATGGCACAACATTAAAACCAGAAAATATGGATGAAATTAGAATACTTAATGAGTTATGGCAAGCATTACTTTTAAGTGAAAAACGTAATGACAATGATGTATTTTCGATTATTAGTTATGATAATAATTGTATATTCATTAATTCAGGAGAATAATAAATATAACATAAAAAACTGAATTGATAGTAATGAAAGAAAGGAGTAAATATGATTGATTTGGTAGAGGTAATTAAACAACTACAATCAAAAATTAATAAATTAAAGAACGATAAAATTATAGAAGTAAAAAAGATAGAGGAATCTTATGAAAAAGAAATCAATAAATACAAACAAGCCCTAGAAGTAAATATGGAGTTAAATGAAGCGTGTTTGCATTGTGAAGGTACTGGAAGAGTGTATTGTGATGATGGATACCAAAGTAATTCTCGCGAAACCTGCAAAAAATGTAACGGTAGTGGAAAGAAGAAATAATAGGCAAACGAAAAAAGAATTTCAAGGTAAATACAAATGAAGAAAGGAGCAAAGTATGATACTAAAATCATTTGAAGAAATGTGTGACGATGAAACAATTTGTGATTATTGTCATCAAACCGATTATGGAGAACATAAGTCTTGTGTTATGCCTTCTGGATATTCTTCTTGTGAAGGAATGTGGTGTGAAGAATCTTATGAGGCATATTTAGACGATAATAACGCATCTATAAAACTAGTAAAATATCAAAATAATGTAAAATTATTAAATAAGGAGGAGTTAATAAAATGAGCACAGCACTTAAATTTGAATTTGATTTTAAAGAGGTTTTTGAGGGAATTAAGTTAGGGGTAATTAAAGAAATGTCAGAAGCAACTTTTGATGATATTACCTCTAGTGCAATTAATCAGGTTAAAACAGAAATGAAAAATAAGATATCTCTTACATATAAAGATGAATATGAAATCAGAGATGAAATTAAAACAGAAATTAAGGAAAAGGTATATCAGAAGTTAATTTCAGAAATTAAAGATGAATATAAAAAGAAATATGAAGATACATTTAGTAAGGATATGACAAATGCATTTAATCTTGCAGAGGAAAATATTATTGATGAAATCAAATCTGAAACGATTGATAAATTATACAATGTTTTATATTCAAATATTCAAAACCAAGTAAAATCTAAGATCAATAGTTCTGTATCTGAATTAATTAATGCAATTACAGGTAACAATATTAAAGTTAAAAATACTAAAAATACCATTTCCAAAGAAGAATATGATGAACTTATACATAGAGATGAAATATTAACTGCATTAGAAAATGGAGGAGTGGATAATTGGGAATGGTATGGTGAATCTTTAAGCAATTATTTTGATAGTAAAAATAAATAATCCAAGGAAAGAGGAGTTTGATGCCAATATGAAAAAAGTTACAGAATACAATATGATTAGAGAAGACTTGTATGAAACTTTAATGATATCATATCGAGAAATGTTAAATACTCTTAAATTTGTAGAAGAAGTTTTTCCAGATGTTTTTACAGTTTTGAGTGTTGATTCTGATGGTTTGTTAAGAGACGCTGAAAAAGTATTTAAAGAAGTAGAATGGGGTGGTAAATTATAATGAATGAACATCTAAATGAAATATGCACTTGCTCCAAATCTCTACACTATTCTCATTTATTACCATATATAAGTGCTTATAATATCAATGATCAACAATTGGAAGAATTAAAATTGTTGTTAGAAAATGCCATAGATTCTGTAAAAGAAGTAGGACAATGTGAAATTATAAATTGGGGAGGTCACTTTGACATTGTAGTAACGTCAATGAGAATTCATTTAATGTTGCCTATTAGGTCATTTGATTTGCCAAAATAAAAGTACAGTTTCATTCTATAAATAAAATATTGGAGGAATTTAAATGACAAATGAACAATTAAAAAGAGGTCAAGAATTAAGTCAACTTATCAAAACAACCAAGGAAGCAATTAATAATCTAAAAGGAATAAAACCAAGTAAAACATATGGTGGTGTTTATTATGCAGATGGCATTTATAGTTTTACTATTTGTGAGCATAGAGATGGATCAGGTAAGAAAGCAGATTTAAGTAGATATTATGGTAATGAAAATTTATTAAAAGTGATTATTGAAGAATTAGAAGTTCAATTACTTACATATGAATTATGGTATAGTGCTCTATAAATGACTGAACATAATAAAATCATAGCAAGTATCAAAGCATCTATGGTAATTGAAGGTCTAGAACCTAGTGAATACACTGTTAGTTTAATTGAACAATATGCAAATGGGAAAATTATTGTAGAGGAATATATTTTTAAGATAAAAGATAAGTATAGAATACAAAAATAATCCAAGGAGGAATAATTATCATTTCTAGTAAAATCAAACTCCATCCACTACAAGAAGAAAGACTAAATGTTGATGAATGGTACAGAAAAGAACGAGATAATTTAGACAATCTTCGTAGACAAAAACTTAATGCTATCCAAAATAAATGCACTCATAAATGGGGAGATGATTTAGATGCTTGGGACTATACATCACAACCATTTAGTGAAACTTTTTGTGCGATATGTCATAAATTTAGATAACTTAAATTCCAAATTTGATGCTATAGAAATATTGTTCATTGATAGTTTAAAAAAACATATGTTCCATTTGTTTTCTTGCACATTGGTTGTATGACTGTTCTAATTTATCATAATCCCAGAATACAACATGATTCTTCAATTTCTTATAGATGTCCCAATTAAGGGTATCGTAAAATAATTTCTCTTTATAATCTGGAGCTACAATAATCATTTCTATAGTAAAATTTTTAAGTTCGTTAAATTTATTCAGGGATTTAATAAAATCAGTGGAGTTTTCTACTTCAAAAACTTTACTAGGAAAAAGATTATCATTATTACCGTCTAACCATATTACATCAATAGATTTAATTCTATTAAGGATTGTGTTATACGTAAATGGTGGTAATGTAGTTAAGCTTGCCAAATCTTTTAATGTTTTGTCTAGATACTTACGACTTTTATCTTGAGCAGGGATATAGGTTTTAAATCCTAACATATTGCCTGAATTAATTAATAATCCTTGATTATAAGAATGCAAATTGAAATCATATTTTTCACATTGCTCACCGTTTTCAATTAAGCCACTTATACTATCTGGTAATCTATCTTTAAAATCATTTAAAGCCCAAAGTCCTGGCTTAATTTTAAAGAAATGTCTTAAATCTTGAACTATCCTTCTAATACTTGCGTCTGGGGTTTTAGTATTCCAATTTACATTTTTTACTTTTGGCACTTCTCTGTATAAGTCTAAAAGAGTGGCATAACCACCTTTTTGTTTCATCGTCTCAATAACTGCTTGAATTTGAGTAATTTGACTCATTTATCTATCTCCTCAAAATCAAATATTTAAATTTAATCATATCAAAAAATACACTAAATAACTAGTCTGTAAATACATATTTATGGGAACTACAAATAAGATAAATATAATTAAGAAAGAGGGAATAAACATTAAAAAGTATAATATTATATATGCAGATCCTCCTTGGAGTTATAGAGATAAAGCACTTGCTGGTAATAGAGGTGCAGGATGCAAATATGATGTAATGGATTCTAAAGATATCAATAATCTGCCTATAAAAGAATTAGCAGCAGAAGATTGTATTTTGTTTATGTGGGTTACAATGCCCAAACTTAATGAATGTTTTGATGTAATTAGTGCTTGGGGTTTTGAATATAAAACTTGTGCGTTTACATGGGTAAAGAAAAATAAAAAAGCGGATAGTTGGTTTTGGGGTATGGGAAGCTGGACTAGAGCAAATGCAGAGATATGTTTGTTGGCAACAAAAGGTAAGCCTAAACGCATGTCAGCAAGTGTTCATTCTGTTATAGATACGCCAATAGAACAACATAGCAAGAAACCTGATATTGTAAGAGATAAGATAATAGAATTATGTGGAGATTTGCCTAGAGTTGAATTATTTGCTAGACAAAAAGCTGATGGATGGGATTCGTGGGGCAATGAAATTGAATCTGATATACATATTGAGCCAATCAATAACTGAAAAATAATTAATTGACTTTAAAGTATGCGTAGTTTATAATGAATATATACATAGATAGCTTGAATTATTTCATTTACGGGAAATGGAAAGGAGTTGAATATTATCAAAAAAATAAGCTTACTAATAATTACAGCAGTATTATCCATAACTTTAACTGGTTGTGGAGCAGACATTGCAAAGAAACCTGAGAAATTTAAAATTATTGATGTCAATTCTGATACAAATGGTGTTGTATTAATATTGCTTGATGAAGTCAATAATCGACTGACAAAACATACTGTATATGACAATTATAAATTTAATGTTGATTTTGAAATTTCTAGCAAAGAAGATATGATTGGAAAATATCTTTACAGTGATGCATATTCAAATTTGAAAGTAGATACAGTGATTAAGTCTAAATAATGAAGAGGTATAGGAGGTAAGCACTATTGCAACAAAAAGTTAAAGCAAAGATCAAAGGTGTATTTTGGGGAACTGCTACAGTGATTTTAGATGAATATGGAACAATTGTTGAAGTAGAAGAAGTGGAAGACCTTGATGATTTCGATGATTGTGAAGTTAGAGAGATTATTTATAAGATTGGAGGATAAAAATGGAAACAATTACCCTACAAGAAAACCATAAAAAAGCTTTAAGCAGTAAAATTACAAAAGCTATAAATTCTATTCCAGATGAAACAATTCAAGAAATGTTTTTAGACTATATTGAAAATGAGATTGACAGTTTATATTCCGAAAGTAATTTTCAATACATTGTAGAATCTCAGTTAAGAGAAGTTGTTAGAGATATGTTTATTGAAAAAGGATTGTTAAAATCAACGAAAATTGAGGAGAGTGTTTAATTAATGAAGAAAATAGTAGAATTGAGTTACCAAACACCTTTGGAATTTATTGCTACATACACAAGAGAAGAATTTTTTAGAGGAGAACATGATAGTGAAAGAAAATGGTTAGAAGAGGATGCAGGAATGCCTATATTAAATATTATTGCAAAAATTACAACTGGAAATTATGATCAACTTATTATGAAAACTTTTGATAAATTCGCTCAAAAAGTAGGATTTTTGTATTGTGGAGAACATGATATATTTCATGAATATGATCAATGTCCATTTTGTCAATTGGGTATACGAGTTGATTAAATATAAAATAAATATTAGGAGGAAAATATTTATGATTAGTAAAAAACAATATTGTGAATTAGTCATTGAAGATTTTTGTAGAAGTGAAGAGATGAATAGAGAAGATTTAAAAGAAGGTGATGTTTTTAAAAGTTCTTGTCTTGGCGTGGCAATGGAATATTTAGGGTTGATTAAGGATCAAGAAATTCTTGAATATGTTGCTACAAGAGGTGGAGTTTTAGATACATATGCCAATGCAGAAGAAAGAGTAATTAATATGTTGACAGTCAGAGATATGTTAAGTTTATTACCTGAGACAGTTGAAAATCAATGGGAATGGTAAAATAATTAATATTTAAAAAGGAGATGTATTTTGACAAGAGAAGAGAGAAATCAATATAATTATAATTTGACGCATAAGACAATTGACGGAGTAGAATATAAACAATGTACTAAGAAAGATCATCAAGAGTGGTTTCCAATGACTGAGGAATATTTCTATAAAACAAAAGAAACTTCTGATCGATTTAGTTCATGGTGTAAAAAATGTTCTATAGAAGCAACAAGCAAAAGAATAGCAAATAATAAAGAGGAGATTTATAGAAAACAAAGAATATACCAAAAAGCAAAACTTAAAGAAAGAAATAAATTAACACTTAGGTGGAGACATGAACATCCTCAACAACATTATGAAAGTTCATCTAGTTGGAGAAGAAGAAATCCTGAAAAATGTAACGAATATTCTAGAAATAAACGAAAACATATAATTAGTATAAAAGAATGGGAAGCATGTCAAAAGTATTTTGATTATAAATGTGCATATTGTGGTTTACCGATTACAGAACATTGGATTACACATAAAGGAGTTACTAAATTAGGTGGATTTCATAAAGATCATAATGATGAGAATGGTGCTAATGATTTAAGTAATTGCATACCTGCTTGTAAATCATGTAATTGTCACAAATGGAATTTTAATTTTGAGGATTGGTATAGAAAGCAGGAATTTTTTACAGAAGATAGGTATAATAAAATAATAAAATGGTTGACAGAAGATTATAAATTATATATTAAAGATGAGAAATCTAATAAATCATATAAGTATAAAGATATAAATAAATTTTCAAATATCGTACAGTAATTAATTCCCAAAAGAAAGAAGGTTAACAATGGACTTAAAGAAAGCACAGGCAACAAAAGGTGGAGTCATACATATTGCATATTTAAAATCTAATATGAGTTTATGTTTACACATGTAAAAGATGTATTAAAGCATATGCAAAAATTGAAGGGAATGATGAGTAAAATTATTCATAAATGCTAAAATAATTATTTGACATGTAGGAAGTAAAATGTTATAATGAGTAAGTAGAGAATATATAAGAATCGAGGAGGTGATAAAACATAATTGAATTTTAATAGGCCAAAGAATGAATCAGAAACACATTTTCTACTAAAAGAAATATCAAAATACATATTATTCGGTTGGGGATATAAAATGATAGGGACTGAAGTTCATGGTATGTGGGACTTAGATATTGGTAAAAAGAGAAAAGAAATTATAGATTGTGTAGGATTGAAAAAGATATCAGAAGGCAGAGGTAAATATCACTATGATATTAAAGGCATAGAAGCAAAAGCAAGTTTAAGTGATTATAATAATGGGTTTTGTTGTGCTCCTGCAATGAGTTATGTTATAAGCACAGTAAATACTATTCCAGTTAATATTTTACCTACATCTGTTGGATTAATTGAGGTAGATTTTGATATCTTTGAATTAAAGAAATATTCACAAAGAATTCCTGATATACAGGGAGTTGAATTGGTTAAAAGAGCCAAAAGAAAAATTGATAGTAGATTTAAAAGTGAAGAAAAGTATAAGAAGTTTTGTGCTGATTGTTTGGAAAGAGTGGCATATAGAAGTAGTTCAGAGTTGTTATTTTGGAGGAATTACATAGAGTTTGTTAAATAATAAAATAAATATATTGGAGGTAATTTTATGAAAAGTTGGGTAGAAATATATCCACATTATATATATGCGAGTGTTCTTTTAAAGGACAATAAAATTATTAATTGGAAAATTGGCAAAGAAAAATGGGAAAATCCCCTAGAAGTAACAAGAATAATAAATGTTCCATATGTCTCACAAGATCATGAAGACGAACACTTAGTAAGTACATATTGGATAGCAGAAAATTCAAAAGACCATACTAAAATATTTGATAATTTAGCAAAAGAATGGTTAAAACAATGGAAATCATATGGAGAATACAAAGGAACAAAAGAAGGAAAAAGAATCTTTATAGATAAAGTATCTTCATTAAAACAATTAGAAGAAGTTATGATAATGATATATTAACAGTTATTTTGAATGAGGAGGTGAAAACATGGAAAATAAAATTGAAGAAGCAATTAAATTGCTTCACGAAAATGGATATGTAGTAAAGAAAATGACTAAAGAAATGCAAGAAGACGCAGATAAATGTGAAACTATGGGATTTGAAGGTGATTGTATGGGTTGTTCTTGTAGTGTTTGTTTGATGCAATAATTACTAATAAAATAAAAGGAGGTGATATTATTGCAAAAACTAGTATTTCTAAAGGATTATTACACGTTTAGCAAAGATACATACAGAGTAATCATGAAAGAAGATTCTGAGTATTATTATATTCAAAACGATTTGCATAATGGCAATGAATTGTTCAAGTTTCATAAGAGTAATAATGGTGTGTTGTTTAGAGTTGTGGAGAGGAGTTAAATATATGCCAAAATTAGAAAGTTGGAGTGTTGTGGTGGTTTAGATCCCTATCAACCGCCAGAATGTCAAGTTAAATATTTAGAAGGTAAAATATTTGATGATGAATTAGGTAGATTTCCTGATGGTTCATAGGTTACAACTTCAAGAATTGTAAAGTTAGATTTAAGTAATATGATAGCACAGACAAGAAATACTGAATACATATTAGGTAAAATGTCAGATGGTTATAATGAGTGGTTAAAGTTTAATAAAAATAAATTTAAGAAAGAAGGATAAATAATGCCAATTTTAAAAAGAAAAGTAGTATTAACACCTTCCATGATGATTGAAAAAGCAGTAGGAGTAGTAGACAATGCAGTATCTATGTTTAAGCAAGCAATTCTGGAAATTGATAAGGCAAATGAGATGTTAAATCAATCTAAAATTCAGAGTCAAGAGAAAATTGATGCATTGGAATTGGAATTAGTTAATACACAGCATGTTAAAAATGAAGCAGAAGCAAAAATTAATACACATTTGGAATTAAGAGAGAAATTAAGTCAATTTGCTCAGTAAGGGATAAATTATAGAAAGGAGTTAGATAAATTGAAAAGAGAACATGTTATTGTGGGAATGAAGGTAACTCCTCATTCAAAAAGTTATTGTGGAAATTTAGATGGTAGTATCGAGTGGAAGTATGCACAGAGTGAAAACCAACCATATTTATTCGTATCAGAGATTTGTTCTCATTATATCGTTTTAGAATCCACAGAAAGATCAAATAAAGGTGATTTTTTCTTACCAGAAGATTTTGAACCATACATAGAAAATGAAGTAAACGCAAATCAAGAGAATAATAATGAAAGTAGGAATGTTAAAATGAAGAAATTTGATTTAAATAGTTCTATGTTGTTTAAAATGAGAAATGGAGTTCTATTCGCTTTATTGAATGACCTTGAAGGTGATTTTATCTTCTATGATAAAATTGATATAGCGGAAGGATACAGTGGTGATGGAATATCATTAGATGATTATAACGAAGAATTAACTCCAGAAAATGATGATTGGGACATTGTAGCTATTAAACAACGTAATGGTTGCGTAAGAGTTATTTCTGATGTTTTAGGAGATAATGAACCAGAAGAATGGGATTGGGTAGAAGAAGTTGAGAAAGATGAAGAAAATGTAAAAGAATCTAAAACTCCCATTATTAATAATATTACAATCAATTTAACTCTAGATTCCAATGATGATCCTGCACATTTTCTGAAACAATTAAATGATGCTCTTGAGAAAATTAAGAAAGAAGGAAAATAATATGAAAAACAATTTAACTGAAATCGTCTTTATCTTAGATCGTTCTGGTTCTATGGATTCTCTAGTCGCTGATACAATTGGAGGTTTTAACTCATTTATTGAAACTCAAAAGCAAGAATATGGAGAGGCATTATTAACTACAATTCTATTTGATGACCAATATGAAATTCTACACAATGGAGTAGATATTAAAACAGTAAAACCTATGACCACAAAAGAATATTCAGCAAGAGGTATGACAGCATTATTAGACGCAATTGGAAAAACAATTAATACCGTAGGGGATAGACTCAATAAATTAGATGAAGACAATAAACCAAGTAAAGTAATATTTGTTATCACAACTGATGGACAAGAAAATCAGAGTAAAGAATTTAGTCGAAAGAAAATTAAAGAAATGATTGAGCATCAAACTAACACATATGATTGGCAATTCTTATTCTTAGGTGCAAATATTGATGCTGTAGGAACTGCTCAGAGTTTTGGAATTAGTGGACAATTCGCTTCAAATTATACTGCTAATAGTGTTGGGACAGATTCACTTTATACTAGTTTGAGCAAGTCGGTTTGTAATTATCGAAGTGTAGGTGCTATGGATACTAATTGGAAAGATGATATTAAATAACCTCAAGAAATTTTGATTTTATGGGTTAATGCCTAAAATGACCAAAAACTCTAATTCTCATAAAAATCACTAAAATAGTCCTGTAACCGTTGCTACAGTAGGGTTTGCGGTCATTAAATAGGTGTAAATTATTATTCTATATATCAAATCCCTCGAAAGTGAGATTTTATGTGATTATGTAGGAAAATGAGATGTTGAATGTTTTTATGAATTGTAAAATAAATATATTTGACATTGGTATGAGTAGTGTGGTATAATGATTAAGAGGTTAAAAAAATAATTTATTAATAAGAAAGGATTGATTGGTTGAAGAATAAAGGTAAATGCAGAAGACCTATCAAATTTAATAAAAGTCCACCTCTTTCAATTATATTTTAAAGATCATGTGTAGTAAATAATAAAATAAATATAATTGAAAGAAGGAATACATAATATGGAAAACAATGAAAACAACACTGAATTACGACAAGCGATCAACGACATTACTTTAGTTGGAGAAGTTAAGGAACAAAAGTTAAATCTAAATAAAAATAAAGAGGGAAATTATATTAACGGATCTTTGGTTATCAATACTGGTGATTTTTCAGAAATTGAAATTAAAGTTTTTGTAGCAGAAAAAAATAAAAAAGGCAAAGTTAAGAAATCGTTTGAGACATTACAAAAATTAATTAATGAAGATTATTTTACTTTAGCATCGTGTAAAAATGATGAGGATCGTGAAAATGTAGCCAAGGTAAGAATACAAGGACAGAAGGAATTCACTCCTCGCTTTAATGAAGACATTTTCAAGGTTAAAGAAACAGAAGAAGTAAAAACAAAGGTGAATATCGACTTAGGTTTTGGTAATGTTACAATTGATTCTTCGATTAAACCAGAGGACTATAAGGCAACATTTGATATTGAAATGTTTGTGACTTCTGTTAAGGAAGAAACAAAACAAGACGAACCCACTGGAAGAGCTATTGTAAGTGGATGGACACCTATTTATGGTGGGAAAGTTATTCCTATGGAGGTTGTTGTAGGAATCACCTTGAATGATGATGGTGAAGAGTTCGATTTTGGAGAGGATATTCTTGCTCAAGTTGAAGAAGGAATGACACTTAATGTATGGGGAGACATCAATTATAAATCCATTATCACTAAAACTACAAAAGGAGGAGGTTTAGGCAGAGCAAAAGTAGAAGAACATAAAGAATATATCAATGAATTAGTTGTCGTTGGAGCAGATATCCAAGAGGATGAAGATAAAGAATTCGATATGGAATTAATTAAACAGGCAAAAATCGAACGTGATGTCGCAATTGAAGAAGAGAAAAACAAAGAGGTTGATAGCAAAGATAAAAAGGGTAAAGGTATGGGCAATAAATCAGGTGCAAGTGCATCGGGTACAAGTGGAGATAAGCCTAAGCGCGAAAGACCCAAGTTTTAACCAATAATAGGGGAGAAATCCCCTTCTCTTATTTAATGCAACAATTAATAATAATTAAATATAAATAAAATATTAGGGGGAATTTAATTAATGGCAATTTCAAATGATTTATTGAGTTTAGTTGAATTAACATTCAAGGACAAGGCCAAGGTGAGCAAAATAACTACTGATTTAAGAGGGAAAATCATTACTATTTATGGTTATAATAATTTGGGAAAAACTTATCAAGCATCGAAATTTAAAAATCCAGTTTTTATTCCTTTTGAGGAAGGTTTGAATGGAATTAGTGGTGCTATTGTACTAAAAGCTAACAAATGGAGCGATTTCACAGGACATTTGAAAACATTGGGTGGTAAAAAGTGGGCAAAAATTGTTCAGCAAGAACAGGTTACTATTATTTGTGATGGAATGGAAACTATGGGCAGATGGTGTAGAGATTACATAACTGAAAAATTTGGTTCAACAAGTATTAAAACAGGCAACAAGGGATATGGCTTATGGCAAGAATATCAAGATGAAATGTTTACTCAAGTTAATACACTATTAAAACTTGGTTTTACAGTATTATTTCTTGGTCATGAAAAATTTGATAAAGACAAAGAAAAATTTATTATTGAAGGAGACGAAAGAAATATTGCTCCTATGAGAAATAACTCTGATTATGTAGTATATTTAAAATCCAATGGAGTTGACGATGATGGAACACCTGTTAATTCTAGTGGTTATTTAGCAGAAACAGACGATTTTTTTGCTCGAAGTAGAAATATTTACACGGATTCTGTTATTGAAGATTTTACAGCAGAGAATCTAGAACAAGCCATCATTGCAGGATTAATTAAAGAGAAAGAAATGTCTGGACAAAAAGACGATGTAGATTATAAGGCACAAAGAGAAATTTACGAAGGAGAAGAACCTACTCATGAAGAGTTAAAAGAATCTATCGGAGAATTATTTGCACAATTTGAGGAATTAGATAAACTTGAAGAATATGCAGATATTGTAACAGAGCATTTAGGTGAGGATGTTGCTGTTAGTGAAACTACAAAGAAACAATTGCAACTTTTAATGAGAATTAAACAAGACCTAGAAGAGTTGCTTGAAAAGTTAGAAGACGAGGAATAATAATAGCATAAATAAAATAATAGGGAGTAGTTTTTATCTACTCCCTATTTAAAATAGAGGTGATTATATGTCAATAAAAATTATAAAAGATAAACCTATTAAAAAGTTAAAATGTGTTGTTTGCGAAGAATTGTTTCCAAAAGATGAAACAATTATTAAAAGTAATAAAAGATATTGTAAAACTTGTTTAGAAGCAAAAGAAGAAGAATCTGCTTTATATAAAAATGATTGGGATTTACTCTTTGACTACATATGTAAGCTATATAGTATCGACAAACCAACAGGTATGATGTTTCAACAAATGAAAAACTATAGAGCAGAATATGAATATACCAATATTGGCATGTATTATACTTTGCAATACTATTATAAAATTTTAGAGAATGATGTGTTAGAGGATACCGGATTAGGAATTATCCCATATTTCTATGATAAAGCAAAGAAACACTATAGTAAGATGTTTAATCTTCAAGACTTTGCAGAAGAGTTTAAAGGAGAAGAAAAATCAGTTCAAATAAAAACCAAAATCGCTGATAAAATATCAATTCCTAAAAGCCCTTTACCATTGAATTTTGACTGGGAGGAGGAACAGGATGAAGATAACTAAGAAGCAAATTGAAAAATATCATGATAAAAGAACCTCTTGTCAAGTATTAGGTTGTATAATGAAGAGTCCAAATTTATTAAAAGATAAAAAATATGCGTTACATAAAGACGATTTTCCAAATGGATTACACCAATTAATTCATACTTGTGTATATAATTTGTCTCTTCAAGGATTGAATGAAGTAAAAATAGCAGATATAGAAACATACTTAAACACAAATGATCCTAAGTCATATAAAATGATTTTTGATAATGAAAAAAATATTGAATGGTTATCTCAAATATACGAAGATGGTAACAATACAAATTATGAATATTATTATAATAAGCTAAGAAAATTATCGCTACTAAGAAGTTATATGAATGAAGGAACAGATGTATCTGGAATCTTAGATATGGATGAGATAGACCATATAATTATCAAGCAACAGCAAGAAAAATTCGAATCTATGACACTAAGTGAAGTTCAACAACATTTTGATAGGAAAAACTTCAACGTCAAAGAAAAGTTTTTAATAAGAGATTCAACAAAACGTAGAAAAGCTGGAGATTATGCAGATGAATTAAGAGTAAAAATGAAGGAATCCCCTTGTTATGGATATGGACTAGAAAGTAAATATTTAAATACACTTACAAGAGGAGCATTAAAAGGTGGATTTTTCCTAGAAACAAGGGATAGTGGAAAAGGCAAGACGCGCGTTGCTATAGAGAGATTGCTCTTAATATGTTGTTCACATTTATGGGATTTTGATAAAAATGATTTTGTTCCCAATCCAAATGGACAAAATAATGTTGGATTATATATAGGAACAGAAATGAAAATCTATGAAGAATTAGAACCTATGATGTGGGCATTTGTTAGCGGAGTAGAAGAATTTAAGATTAAGAAAAATATCATGACAGAAGAAGAAGAAATCAGAGTCGATAAAGCTATTGAATATGTTAAAAATACAAAATTGTTTTTAGAAGATGAACCAAATTATGACCTAGCATACATAAGAAATACAGTAGATAGATATAAAATTAATGAAGGATTAGATGCTTTAGCTATTGATTATCTTGAATTAACTATAGCATTAACTTCTGAGTATGTTCAATTAACTAAGGGAATGACTGCCAGAGAAGATCAGGTATTATTAAGTCTTTCCTCCAATACAAAAACACTAGCAACGGATTATGATATTATTATTTTTGGATTTACACAAACCACTGATGGAGCAAGAGTAGATGGATTTAGAGATCAAAGAGCTGTAAAAGGTGCTAGATCACTTCCCAATAAATGTGATGTAGGCATTACCGTATTTGCACCAACAAAAAAAGAACTTGATTTTATTCAACCTTTGATTCCAAAAGCAAAAGGATTAAATAAAACCATAGTGCCTAACGTATGTTATACAGTATATAAAAATAGATTTGGAGAAATTACTGAAGAAGTTAAAATATGGTGCTATCAAAACTTAGGGAATATGAAAACTATTGATTTATTTTGTACAAATAGAGACTATGAACCAATATCAATTGATAAAACATTAATTGAATTAGAAGATAAAGTCATTGAAACGAGTGATTAATAATGGACAGAGATGAATTAATGGAGTTGGTGACAACAGAAGATGTTATTAGCATTTTAAATGATTTAGGTTCGGGGAGTCCTAGAAAAGACAAAAACAATGACAACGTATTACTTTTTTCAACCGTATGTCATGGAGGAAAAAGTCATAAACTTTATTACTATATAGATAGTAAGTTCTTCAAATGTTATACTTCATGTGGTTCAATGAGTCTTTTTGATTTAATTATGTCTACTAAAAATATTATTTTTCAAGAGGCATTTGCTTACCTTTGCAAGTTTAAAAACATAACTAATTTCACTAAAAAGAAAAAAGGTCTACAAAAAAAAGAAATTGAGAATGAAGATTTAAAATTTCTAAAACTCCATCTGCATAAAAAAGAAAAACAATTAGTTAAATTGCCCTCCTACAATAAGTATATATTAAATATGTTCGATGATTATATGCCTATGTCATGGTATAAGGAAGGGATCACAGATGAAATTGCTAATATTTTTCAAATAAAATTTTGTATGAATCAATTTAAATGTATAATTCCCCATCCCGATATCAATGGAAATTTAGTAGGGATAAGGGGAAGAAATTTTCTACAATACCAAGTGAATAGTGGCAAAAAATATATACCAATCACTATTCAAGGACTAACTTATAGATATCCAATTGCATTTAATTTGTTTGGAATATATCAAAATCAAGAAAACATAAGAAAAATAAAGAAAGCAATATTATTTGAGTCTGAAAAAGCAGTTATGCTTTACGGAAGTTATTTTGGTCAAGAAAACAACATAAGCCTTGCCCTATGTGGAATGTCATTTTCATTACATCAAAGAGATTTGTTGCTTTCATTAGGAGTAGAAGAAGTAACAATTTGTTTTGATAAACAATATCAAATAGAATTAATTGATGATGAGAATATTGATAGAAATTCTAAAGCATGGAAAGAGTATGAGAATTACATCAAAGGATTAATAAAAATATCAGAAATGCTTATACCATATTGCAATGTTTCAATAATAGTGTGTTGGGATTTTAGAATTGGATACAAGGACTCACCGATAGATTTTGGAAAAGAAACATTTGAAGAACTATATAGAGAACGACATTACATAGATGATCTAGAAGAATTGAGAGAAATGATAAAATAAAGGGAGATGTTTATTATAAAATACAAGGTGTTAAATCGAGGTTACGATTTAATTAGTGAAAATGAACTGTTAGATATTTTATTGAAAAATAGAGGTGTGGAAAATCCAAAAAAAATGCTAAATGTAAGTGAATCTTCCGTACATGATGGAATGTTATTTAAAAATATGGATAGAGGATTAGATATGCTTCATTGGCACATTGAAAATAATAGTAAAATACATATTATAGTTGATGTGGACGTTGATGGCACTACATCAGGCACAATAATTGATAATTATATCTTGAATATTAATCCAAATATCATAATTACACATTCTATGAACGAAAAGAAAGTGCATGGAATTGTAGTGAAAAGTCTTGAAGAATATGATTTCAATTTATTGATTGTACCAGATGCAGGTTCTTCAGATGTTAAACAATGTAAAGAGTTAGTGGAAACAAGAGACGTAGATATACTAATTTTGGATCATCACGAAATAGAAGAAATTAATCCTTATGCAGTAGTTATTAATTGCCAAGATGGTCAATATCCCAATATTACATTGTCTGGTGCAGGAGTAGTTTATAAATTTATTAAAGAATATGATAAAAAATTTGGATTTAATTTTGCTGAAAATAATTTAGATTTAGTAGCAATAGGCATGATAGCAGACTCTATGGACTTGAGAAATTATGAAACACGATATTTAGCAATAGAAGGTTTAAAAAAGATAAATAATGAATTTATGAAACAATTTCTAGTAAAAAATAAGGTTATTGAAGGAGAGAATATTAACTTTTCATTCGTTGGATGGAAGATTGCACCTTTTGTTAATGCAGTTACAAGAATAGGCAATGCTGAAGAAAGAAAAGATTTAATAAATGCATTCTTAGGCAAAGAAGAGAAAAAAGAATATCAACCAAGAAGAAAATGCAAGACAGATCCTAAACCAGAAATAATAATACAAACCTTGCAAGAGTGCATGATTCGGGAAACTACTAATATTAAAGCCAGACAAGATAAATTAGTCAAAAAATCAATGGAAGATTTGGTAGAAATAATTGAATCGCAGAAATTAAATAATAATAAAATAATTATAGTTAATGCTACTGATATATTAGAAAAATCCTTTTCGGGGTTAGTTGCTAACAAGTTGGCGAGTATTTATAAACGTCCGATAATTATCTTAAAACAAATGCATAAAGACGAATTAAAAAATAAAGAACAGGAATTAATATTTGGAGGAAGTTTTAGAAGTTATGACCTATTCCCTGTAGAATCCTTTATGGATGTATTGAGAGAAATTGATACTTTTATTATGTTAGGAGGTCATCCCAATGCCGGAGGGTTTAAGATTAAAGAAAGTAAAATTCAAGATACACAAAATAAATTAAATGAAATGTTTAAAGATGTAAATATAGAAGATGTTTATATGGTAGATTATGAAATCCCTATTGGAAGATTAAAAGAAAAACATATTCTTCAAGTAGGTCAATGGGCAGATATTTGGGGAAATACATTGAAGAAACCAATTTTTGCTATTACAGATGTGTCGCTCAAAGTAGAAGATATTCAATTAATAGGAGATAAAAGAAATTTGATTAGATTTGAAAAAACAATAGGGAATAATAAAATAGTATTTATTAAAAAGTTTGCAGGTGAAAATCTGTACAATGAAATGATTATGAAAAATCATAAAGGATTATCTAAGAAAAACAATAAAGTTAAATTAGATATTATTGGAGAATTTTCAATTAATAAATGGAATGGAATGGAATTCCCTCAAATCGAAGTAATTGCATTCAATGCAAGTAAGGAAAAAGATTTTAAGTTTTAAATATTGAAATAAATAATATTATGTGATACAATAAAGGAGAGATAAAATTAACAATGATACCAATAAATATTGAGGGGAAAAGATTTGGGAAACTAGTAGCTATTTCTTTGGTTCCAGAAAGGAAGAGTGGTAGAAAAACGAGAGAGTGGTTATTTCAATGTGACTGTGGTAATAAAATAGTAATAGAACAAAGGGCTGTTAATGGGAAAGCACGCATACAGCAAAGTTGTGGTTGTATTAGAGAAAAAGCCCATCTAGTAGCAACAACTAAAATACCTATAGAATTTGAATATGTAGATAAATTTGATGATTTTAAAAAATATGCTTTCTTACATAAGGCGTTTGTGCATTGTAACCCAACAAACCAAGATATAATATTTTACAAACAGTTCATTGAGAAGTTTTACATAGATAAGCAATTTAATTTAATTTATCTGTATTGGATTAAAGAGAATAAAATAAATTCAAATAATACCTTTTATAATTGGTATAAACCTTCAGTCGATCATATTGTGCCAAAATCCAAAGGTGGTACACAAGAAATAAATAATTATCAATTTTTAACACTATTCGAAAATTTAGGGAAAAGAGATATGACTATGGACGAATGGGTAGTGTTTCTTCAAGAGACAAATACTAAATCTGATTTATTTATAGACAGCATAATAAAGAAGGAAGAGGAGGAATTAGATATTGCTACAGGATAGTGATTTTGTTCATTTACACACTCATACAGAATATAGCAACACCCGTTTTCGCGATGCCATAAATAAAGTCAAAGATATGATTCTATATGTTGCTGAACTAGGAAATATGGCAATGGCAGTAACCGAGCATGAATCTGTTAGTTCTCACATTAAATTTTTAAATACAGTAAAGGAATTAAAATCTAAAGATAAGATACATAGAGATTTTAAGCCAATTCTAGGGAATGAAATATATTTAGTTGATGAAGAAATAATGTATGAAGAAACGAAGGATCAAAATAAAAAACCTAAATTCTATCATTTTTTAATTTTAGCCAAGGATAATGAAGGTCATGAGCAAATGAGAGAACTATCCACTAGAGCATGGACGAGATTATTCAGCTATAAAGGTGTTGAAAGAGTTCCTACTTTCTATAGTGATATAGAATCAATTTTAGGAGAAAATAAAGGGCATTTGATAGCATCAAGTGCCTGTCTTGGAGGAATGTTACCACACTTGATTTTGAGTCTATTACAAGAAGAAAATGAAGAGATTCAAGAACAAATAAAAGATGAATTGGATGACTTTTTAAATTGGTGTCTTGATTTATTTGGAGAAGATTTCTACATCGAACTCCAACCCTCTTTACAACAGGAACAAATAGACTTCAATAAAATGGCGGTAAAAGTAGCAAAGGCTTACAATATAAAATGGATAGTGACAACCGATGCACATTATTTAACAGCAAAAGATAGAGAAATTCATAAAGCATTCTTAACTTCAGAAGATGATTTAAACAATAATCGTGAAGTAGATATGTTTTATAGCACAACTCATTTTTTTACAGTGGATGAGATATTTAAGAATATGGATTATTTAGAAATTGAGGATATTGAAAAAGCAATATTAAATACTAAAGAAATTGCTGATAAAGTTGTAGGATATGATTTCTTTGCTGAATCTATTATTCCTTTGAGGGAATTACCTGAAAAATCAGAGTGGTATCCAGTTAATCAAAAAATATTAAGTAATTATCCATATATAAAAGAACTTTATGAAGATAAAGAAGAGCAACATACTTTCTTGATTACTCAAACATTTAAAGGAATAGCAGAAAGAGAAATCAAAAAAGAAAAATTAGACGATGTATTAGAAAGAGTTAATATTGAATGTAAAGAAATCACAGGAGCAAGCAAGGCTAAACATCAACCAATGGGAGCATATCTAAATACTATGCAAAAAAATGTAGATATTATTTGGGAAGAAGCTGAATCATTTGTTGGGCCAGGAAGGGGATCTGCTAATGGATATATTATCAATTATCTATTAGGCATTACTCAAGTAAATCCATTAGAACAAGGTGTTGAAATGCCTCATTGGAGATTTATGAGTGCAGAGAGGCCGGACATTTTTGATATTGATATAGATTATAGTTCTCATAAAAAAGATGTAGTAATGGATAAAGTAGTAAAATATTATCAAAGCATTGGTGGAGATGCGATAAGGGTATGCACCTTTGGAACAGAAACATCTAAATCAGCTATTCAAACAGCTTGCAGAGGATTACATATCAACAATGATGTTGCATTATATCTAAGTTCTTTAGTACCTGTAGAAAGAGGAAAAGTGTGGAGCATTCATGATTGTTTCTATGGAGATCCAGACAATGGAAGAAAAGCAGTAACCGAATTTAGAAATATGGTAAGCGAGTATACGGATAAAAATTTACTAAATGTCATTCTAGGAATTGAAGGATTGATTAATAAAAGATCAACCCACGCTTGCGGAATTTTGATACTCAATGAACCAATCACAAAACATAATTCAGTAATGAGAAGTCCAAGTGGAGAATTAATATCTGCATATGAATTACACGATTCAGAACAAGTATCAAATTTAAAATATGACTTCTTAAATACCAAAACAGAATCAATGCTTCAATTAACAATGGAGATGCTAGTTAAAAATAACAAAATTGAATGGCAAGGAAGTTTGAGAAAAACATATAATAAATATCTACATCCAGACGTTATAGATTTCAAATCAAAAGAAATGTGGGATATTTTGTGTAGAGGTGAATTACTCTCTTGTTTCCAATTTGAATCGTCAGTCGGGGAGCAAGCAATTAAATTAATTCAACCGCAAAATTTAATTGATGCTTCTAACGGAAATACAGTTATGAGGTTAATGGTGGAAAATGGAGAACAACCATTAGAGAAATTCGTTAGATATAAAAATAATATTTCTGAATGGTATAAGGACATGAAAAAGTTCGGATTAAATGAAGAACAAATTAACATAATGGAAAGACATTTGCTTCAAGATAATGGAGTATGTTCAAGCCAAGAGCGAATGATGCTTTTAACTATGGATAGCGATGTTGCAGGATTTGGAGTAATAGAGAGTAATAAATTGAGAAAAGGCGTAGCTAAAAAACAACAAAAACTAATTGATGATGCTAAAACACTGTTTTTTGAATGGGGAGAAAAAGCTAATGCTCCTAAAATTTTATTAGAATATATTTGGAATGAACAAATAGCCTTACAGTTGGGATATTCATTTTCCATACTTCATGCCGTGGCGTATACAATTATTCTCATTCAGCAATTGAATTTGGTTTATTACTATCCCCCTATCTATTGGAATACAGCAGTTTTAATGGTGGAATCAGGAGCAGTTGATAGAGAAACCTGTGATGATTCCGATATTGAAGCAAAAGAAAGAACCACCAATTATGGAGAAATTGCAAAAGCAATCGGCAAATTACAAGCAAAAAAAATCAATATATCGTTGCCTTATGTAAATAAAGCAGAACAAGGATTTTTACCCAATGAAGAAAACAATGAAATTATTTTTGGATTCAAAGGAATTATGAAAATCAACAACGAAACAGCACAAACTATAATGCAAAATAGACCATATGCAAATTTAGAAGATTTTCATAATAGATTAGTTTTGGTAAAAAAAGAGGTGACTTTAAAAACTGGCAAAACACAAATGAGGTCTTTAGTAGCAGAAGGTCAAACAATAATGCTAATTAAGGCAGGAGCATTTGATAAAATTGAAAATAAACCAAGAGAAGAAATATTGGAAAACTATTTACGACTATTAAATCCTTCAAAACAAAAATTAAACTCTAAAGATATCTCTAAAATTGCAGAAATGGGAATTATACCTTCTAATTTAAAAGATGAAATAAAATTTTACAATTTTAGAGAATATTTAATGAGTATGCCAAAGCAAAAAGATGAGCAAACAAAAACCATTACTTGGCACAAAATACACGATCAATTCAACGAAGAGGACACCGAATATGCAAATAATTTCTTTTTGGAGAATTTTGCTAATGAAATGGAGGAAAACAAAGATTATAAATATGATGAAGAAGGATATTTATTAATAGCGTTGGGAACCCCACGTAAGGGATCTTTTGAATCTATTTATAAAAATAAAATTGCTCAATTAAATAAATGGATAAATACAGAAGAATGCATATACACATATACGAATAATATTTTTCAAAATATTAAAAATGAGAATATGCAGGGGAATATTAGTTCTTGGGAAATGGCAAGCATGAGTTTTTATAGCAAGGAAGCTGGACATGAACTTGCAGACATTGATCAAGAAAAATATGGAGTAGTAGATTTTAATAATTTACCTGAAGAACCTGTAGTAATCGGATTCACTAAATACAAAGGATTACAATATCCCAAATTTCAATTAAATAGAATTGTAGGGACTGTATTAGATAGAGACAAAAATAAACACTCAGTAACTATATTAACACCTACTGGGGTTGTAACATTAAAATTTTATGCAGGTCAATTCTCTTTCTATGATAAAACCATATCTAAAGATGTAGGAATAGCAGATGAGAATGGTAAAATCAAAAAAGTAGTATTGGAAAATGGATGGTTTTCTAGAGGTAGTTTGATCATGGTCACGGGATTCAGAAGAGGAGATATCTTTAAACCAAAAAGATACAAAAACAGTATTTATCAACATGCTCTATCTAAAATTGTAGAAGTCAGAGAAGACAATGAATTAATTCTTCAAAATGATAGAGTACAATTAGTGGAATAAATTAAAGGAGTGATACATTTGGAAGAAGATTATGAAGATATATTAGTAAAGTGTAAAGTCCGTTTATCAAAACAAATGTTTCCTAAAGACAAGATAATCGGTAGTGGAGATTTCGGTATAATCTCTGCTACTGTATTAGATGTTTTGCAAGGCGAACCTCAAACAAATAAATGGGGGACTATTACATTAACTGGAAATATGTGTGAAATTAACGATGATGAAATCTATATTGTAACAGGCAAAGAGGTTGACAATGAAAAGTTTGGATTGCAATATCAAGTATTATTTATGTGTACAGATATAAAATTAACCAATAAATCTGATCAGTATAAATTTTTAGAAAAAATACTTCCTGAAAAACAATGTGTAGATATATTCAAAGCATTTGAAAATCCAATGGAAATATTAGAGAATAAAGACGTTAAGGCGTTATGCACCATTAAAGGAATTGCCGTTCCTACAGCATTAAAGCTAATAGAAAAGTATGAAAATGGTAAAGATTATTCTGAAGCATATGTTGAATTAGATAAATATGGTTTAACCAAACATATGATTGATAAATTAGTTGATTATTTTGGAAGTCCTAATACAGTCATTTCTAAAATCAATGAAAATCCATACTTATTAATTGATGAAGTGGATGGAATAGGATGGGAAACAGCAGATGAAATGGCATTAGAAGGAGGATTGGGAGAATACTCAATCAACAGAATTAAAGCATATGTTAAATACTATCTTTATGAAGAAGCAAACATAGGCAATACATGGGTAGATATTGATGATTTATTAGATGCTGTTGATGGATCAATTAGTGCTGATTTACCACAAGAAATTTTATCTGAAGCATTGAAAGAAATGAATGATAAGAAAATAATATGGACTAATGAAGATAAAGACAGAGTAGGATTGATGAAATATTTCAAATTAGAAAAAAATATTGCTGAAGAACTCCATAGATTAAACTCAGTTGAAAATACATTTGGGATTGGTGATTGGAAAACAAAGATTAAAGGGTTAGAAGAGAGACAAGGTTGGGAATTTACAGATGAACAAATTGAAGGTATTCAAGCAATATTAGAATATCAAGTTGTAGCAATAATTGGTGGGGCAGGTGTGGGCAAGAGCAGTACTGTAGCAGGAATGTTAGAAGTATTTAAGGATAATTATACTTTTGCTCAAACAGCTTTGTCAGGTAGAGCTTCTTGTAATTTGAGTGATATTACTGGTGAAGATGGATACACAATACATAGATTGCTTGGGTATAATCCTAAAATTGGTTTTGTTTATAATAAAAGCAATAAACTGCCTAAAGATATTATTATCTTAGATGAGTGGTCTATGGTGGGAGCAGATATTTATTATAAATTAATTCAAGCTATCGAATCGGGATCTAAACTAATTATGCTAGGAGATGAACATCAATTAGAGGCCATTGGAGTAGGAAATGTGATGTTCGATATGATAGAGAGTGGTTATATTAAAGTAGTGAAATTAACACAGATACATAGGCAAGCAGAAAAATCAGCCATAGTTACAGAGAGTATAAAGATAAAGGACAAAAAGCAAATAATTGATAAAAATTTTATTGGTAAAGAAATTAGAGGGGAGTTGCAAGATTTTGAATTAGACATTTACACAAATAAAGATACTACTCCTAAAAGAGTTGTAGCACACTTCAAAGAACTATTGCCAAAAACAGATGATATTTTTGATATTCAAGTAATAGTTCCAATGAAAAATAGAGGAAAAGCAAGTGCCTATTATCTCAATAATTTACTACAAGATATTGCAATTGATACAAATGTTAGTACAAAATTACTAATTGGAGAAGGTTCAAAATATCCTTTTACTATTTTTATTGGAGATAAAGTATTAAACAATAAAAATAACTATGAAGCATTAAATGAGAATGGTGATGAAGTTCCCATTTTCAATGGTGATTTAGGAATAGTCGTAGGTATGGATATTCATAGGAGAACATTGGTTGTCAATTTCAATAATAAAGGCAATATATACATTCCTAAAGCCCATTTGAAACATATTGCTCTCGGATATGCAGGAACTTGCCATAAGATGCAGGGATCGGGAATCAAATATGTGATCGCAGCCTTGGATTATACTCATTATAAATTACTTACGAAAGAAATGGTATATACTATGCAAACTAGAGCAAAGGAATATTGTGTATTATGTGCGGAAAATAAGGCATTAAGATATGCAACTACTCATACTAGTGTATCGACTAAGCAAACTCATTTACAACAGTTGCTTATGGATTATACAAAAAAATAAATTAGTTGAATTAATAAATAAATATATTTGACTTCCATGCCCATAAATGTTACAATATAAACATAGAGAGGAGGTAAAAAACAAAAATGAATCCCACAAAAATCATCAATCGCATCGACGGTCAATGGACACAATGCTCTGCCCAAGAGTACAATTCCTTAGACAAAGCAAACTTCATGTTTATTCCTAGCACATTAACTAATTCTACTACATACCTCAAAAAGATTAGTCAATAAATCATCCTAAACAGTCATAATTAATCAACACAAATCATAAAATAAATAGCAAGGATTTAATCTCGCAGATTATTCATTCAACTAATTAAATTCTTGCTACACAGAAGGAGTAAATACATATGAATGATAATCCTAAAATTCTTCATGGTAGAGATGGCGATTGGATTCAATGTAGTCATGAAGAATATGAAAATAATTACACTGATAAAGTAAATTATGTGTTTATTGTTGATCAAGATTCTAATAAAGATTCTTACTATAAAAAGGTAATACTTGAATCATTAGAAAATCAATCAGAAATAAAGAATGAGAGGATGGAAGACTGAGTTTGGCAAGTTTGTCGATGTGTAAAGCAATAAACAACTGTATTCAAAAAGATATTTGTCATAGATATAATGCTACTCCTGAACAAAATGATCAGGCATACATAAGATTTCACAATTTATGTTTTTTGGAAAATAATTTCCAATGGTTCTATGGAGATAGGAGTAAGATGATCAAACCAGAATTAATTCCAGATATTGTGAAAGAAGAAGGTGAATAAAAGAATTTTGAATAATCTTAATTTAAGTGGAACAGATTTCAATAAATACTTCATTATTAAACAAGAAGATATGGTTAAACATGCTTCAGAGCAAGATAGGATAGATTTAGCGAGAATACTTAAAAACATTAGAATCAGTAGATATAAATTCAATAAGAATACAGGGAATAGGTATTTAGTGATTAATGTGGATGAGGATTATGCTAAAGATGTTGTTGATATTTTGAAGAAAAATAATCATTGGAAATAATTAGAAGTAATGAAGTAATGAAGGGAGGTGATGCAATTGGATTTTAGTAGTATGGATATCTTTGATGAAGTTAGAGAACTAAAGGTATTATTGGATAAATTCCCTAATTTAAATAAAGAAGAATGGGAGCAATTAAGAGTATTATCTAATAATGTTAGTTTTGATGCAAAGAGCGTGTTGTATGATTGGGGAAAGTAGAGATAAAATGGTTTTAGGTAATTATCAAATTTTAAGAATCAATCTATAGTAGGGTTACAGGGCATGACATTTCCCTTGAAAGAAGATTTTTATGGGATAAATAAAAAGGAGATTATACACATGAAATTAAAAGCGTTCGACTTCGATGATATGCTTTATGAAAGTGAAAAATATAATAGAAAAACAATGCACGATGAAATTGAAGAAAAGCTTAAACCATACGTCTTGTATTTTATAAAGAATGACAGCATTGGAATTTGCCTCGAAGATAAAAAGAAAGACATTATTAGAATATTAAAAGAGTATGGACAAATTAGGTTATTGGGTAATTTTGTTAATATTAATACTTTTCTTTGTAGCGGTGATTATGGATGGGATTATATTCAGTTAGGTAATTACGAACTCGATGGTGAAGAGGTATGGGTAAAATTTGGTAAACTGCTAAAAGAAAAAGAACAAATTTTAATTGATGCTAAAGATAACTTTGAAGTAGAATGGAATAAACTCCAAAAACTTGCTATAAAAAATGTTTGGAATGTTATAGTTAAAGATACTATGAAAGAATTAGAATATGCGGAAAAAGATTTAGAAGAACGTGTTGGAATGTATAAGTAATATCATTTGAAATAATTTTATAAAATAAATATATTGGAGGATGCATAATTGACTAAAATGAACGACAATGTAGAAAAACTTTTAGAAAAAAGATACTATTTAAGAGATAATGATGATAAATTTATTGAACACTCTTGGTCTGATATATCTAAAAGAATAGCAACAAGTATTGCTCAAGCTGAAAATGAAAAGGATATTCCTTATTACATAAAACAATTTTATAATAAAATCAAAGATATGGAATTTATTCCTTCTAGTCCTTGTATTTTTAATGCTGGAACTCCATCACAATCTTTAAGTTCTTGTTTTGTAGTAGATATTGAAGATAATATTGAAGGTATTTTTTCTACAGTAGCAGAATGTGCAAAGATTTTTCAAATGTCAGGTGGAGCAGGATTCTCCATGAGAAAGATTCGTCCTAAAGGTTCATTATGTAAGTCATCTGGTTCTAATGCTTCAGGAGTATGTTCTTTCATGCATGTTTTTAATGAAGTTGTAAACAGAGTAAAACAAGGAAATAAAAGAAATGGTGCATTAAAAATTGATTTGCCTTGTGATCATCCCGAAATTTTTGATTTCATTCACTCGAAGGATGATACAGAAGATTTGAAAAATATGAATATCTCTGTTAGTATTACAGATGAATTTGTTGAAGCAGTAGAAAACAATGAGGATTGGAATTTAAAATTTAATGGATTAGTATATCAAACAATTAAAGCAATTGATCTGTGGAATGAAATTATGTTGTGTGCATGGAAAACAGGAGAACCCGGCTTGAGTTACCAGTCGAATATGGACGCAGGGAATATGAATCCCCAATTATATCCAACAGTATACGGAAATCCTTGCTTTACCTCAGACATGAGATTATTAACAGTGGATGGCTATAAAACATTTGAAGAATTGGCAGAAAAAGAAGTTAAAGTTATTAATTCGAACGGTGATATATCTGATGGTAATGTTTGGTACAGTGGAGAAAAAGACGTTGTTGAATTGACATTAAGCAATGATAGAAAAATTAAATGCACCCCTAATCATATTTTTATGTTAAGCAACGGAGGTAAATGTGAAGCAGAAAACACATTAAATAAAAGTTTATTAGCTTTTCAAGCTATAAACCCAACTGTAATATCAATTGTTGATTTAGGAAAACAAAAAGTTTATGATTTCTCAGAGCCATTAACTCATTGGGGAATAGTAGAAGGTTTAGTAGTCCACAACTGTCATGAATATGTTAATATTCCCTATTCAAGTTGTAACTTAGCATCCGTAAACCTCAAAAGGGTAATTGATAAAGGAAAAGTAAATTGGTCTAAACTAAAAGAAAATATTGAATTAACTTTCAGATTCCTAGATGATATGATTACAATGAATAAACTTCCTCTTGAGAAAATAAAAACAATTACACACTTAATTAGACCAATTGGATTAGGTACAATGGGTTTTGCTCAATTGCTTTACGAACTAAAAATACCTTATAACTCTCAAAAATGCTTAGATTTTGTTGATGAATTGTACGGTTTTATTAAGAAAACATGTTTAGATTATAATATAAAACTAGGAAAAGAAAGAGGAATATATCCTGCTTGGAAAGGTAGTAAATGGGAAGAAGAAAATCTTAAAGTTAGATGTTCTAGTATGACAAGTATTGCTCCTAATGGAAGTATTGCATTTATAGCTGACACAACAGGAGGAATTGAACCTCAATTTGCTTTGGTCTATAAGCGTAGGGATAAAGAAAATGATGAATATATGGTTGCGGATAGCGTCTTTGAAAATTATCTAAAAGAGAACAACTTATACACAAAGGAAATACTAGATAAAATTAATGAAAATAAGGGATCTATTAAAGGTTTAGATGATATTTTCACACAAGAAATTCAAGATATATTTGTAACTGCTAATGATATTTCTCCTGAATGGCATGTGAAAGTATTGGCACAAATTCAAAAATACATATGCTTAAGTATTAGCAAAACTGTGAATTTGCCAAATGATGCAACTGTTGAAGATGTAGGAAATGTGTATCTAATGGCAGCAAAGAATGGAATCAAGGGTGTGACCGTATATCGCGATGGTTGTAGAGCTAATCAAGTATTAAGTGTTGGAGAAACAGAAGAAATAGAAATTTCCAAACAAGATTTTATTGTTCCTGCTGAAACATTAAAATATGCACATGCAGAAAGATTTAAAGTGTCTAGTGGTTGTGGTAGTTTTTGGTTATTCTTATGTTACGATGACGAAGGAAATCTTAGAGAAATATTCTCTCAATCAGCAACACAAGGAGGATGTCAGGGACTAACAGAAGCATTATCAAGAATGACTTCATTGGCACTTAAATCAAATATTCATCCTGAAGTAATTATTGATCAACTTAAATCTGTTAGATGCCCAGTAAGCATGATGATGAGAAAAGAGAAAGGATTGGATTCTAGATCATGTGCTGATGCAATTGGAAATGCTATTAGAGACTTTATTAAGGGTAAAGATTTAAAAGTAGCAATAGTAAAAGAGACTAAAGTGATTCAAATTGAAAATCAAGATTCAACCAAGTGCCCTGAATGTGGTCATGAACTAGGTATGACAGAGGGTTGTCGAACGTGTCCTAATTGCTTTTATAGCAAGTGTTCCTAATAATCTAAAAAAATAATTAAATGAAAAGAGGAAATTAAAAATGAATAAAGAACAATTAAAAGCTAAATATGGTGATGTAGAAGTATTTGTAGTAAGTAATGAATTAACAAAGGACTTTGATACATTTGTAGAATTAGACAAGGATAATAAATATAGTAATATTTTCAATTCAGTAGGTAAATTTATTCATAGATATGACGCAGAGTTAAACTTTGAGCATCGTCAAATCATTCCTTATTGCCTAGTCAAATGCCATGATAGCTATTTCATCACTCGTAGACTTGAAGGTGATGTAAGACTTACTGGAAAGTATTCTCTAGGCGTAGGAGGGCATCTAGAGCGTGTAGATGGTACAGATAATAATTACATAAAGTCAGGAATGATGCGTGAACTAGATGAAGAAATTGATATTAAATCAAGCATCAAATCCATCGATCTTATCGGCATGATTTGTTCTAATAATACAGAAGTTGACTCAGTACATTTGGGCCTTGTATATGTAGTAGAAGTTTCGGGATTAGAGGTTAGTGTCAAAGAAACAGAGACATTGGTTGGAGATTGGATTTCTAAAGATAGTTTATTAAATTTTGATGGAGAATTAGAAAGTTGGAGTAAAATTGCAGTAGAACAATTTATTAAGTAAAAATTTACAAATATTTGGGATAAAGTGCTTAATTACATTTTATCCCAACCTTGAAACCCTAGTGGCATAAAGGGTTTCAAAATCAGACAATCCGATGAAAGTGAAATTTTAATTGAAAAGGAGATTATCGTGAAAAGATTAGAAAAAGCATATATTAAATATCCAAATGGAATAGTATTCTCAAGTGAATTTTTAAAATCTGATACATATATCACAGATTGTTGCCCATATTTTATTGACTGTGGCAATGATGATTTAGATGAGGATACTAAAATTGGGGAGTATGGATATATAAAAGGATGTAGAGGCATTACTTGTGAAAAGTGTTGGGATAAAGAATATATTGAAGCGTAAAGGAGTTGCATAAATATGAAACCATGTGTACATTTTGACGGTGGTGTTTGTTATTCGCCTGACTGGGAAGAATCTTTTGGTGAAGGATGTTTATTAAACCATAAAGATTCATGTCCTCATTATAGTCCAACTACTTCAATCAAAGTAAAATACAAAAACTATCAAGGAATTACATCAATCAGAACTATTATTCCTCAAAATATCTATTATGGGAACACGGATTACCATAAAAAAGATCAATGGTTATTAGAGGTTTGGGATATTGAAAAAGACGCTTCAAGAACTTATGCGCTAATGGATATTATTGAATTCATAAAGGAGTAAGTAAATGGAAAATAAATTATTAGAACTTAAAGAACAATTCTGTAATTTCTATTGTTCAAATAAAGGCAAATCTATAGATTCTGGTTTTGGTTGTAGTGGAGAAATACATTGTGGTGAATGCGGAGAATATATTTCTTGTGATCAACAACAATTCGGCACGTTTACTGAACTTTGTGAAGAATGTAAAATACAAGACTTTATCAATTTCATCAGAGACGAACTATAAACTCTAAACTATAAAAATCACCAATGAACCATCATAAATTTAAATCAACAGAAAGGAGGTGATTATAAAAAGAAAGGAGAGAACCATAAATGAAAGAACTTAAACAATGGCTAATTAATCATATTAATAATTTTTCTAAAGAATATTATAATGAAAGCACTTATATTTGGTCTAAGGGTTATAAAAAGGCATGTATAGAAATTTTAGAGATTATTAATAAGATTGAGAGCAAAAAGGAGTGACTATCACATAGAAAATTTACTACAATTCCAAGAAGAATTATCTTTGAAATATAAATATCGCAAACTCAAATCATCTCTATCAGAAGAAGTAAGACAGAAATATCTAGATAATCTTCCACCTCAATTAAACATAAATGGTGACATTAATTCCAAAATACATAGCACAGACGGCACACTAATATCAAATGGTTATAATCGAATTGTCATAGGTGATTATGGTGCGTTCATTGAATTCGATAAATCTCAAGTAATTAAATCAAATCTTAAAGTAAAATTAGGTCAAGAATACAGAATCAATGATCCAAAGTATAGTGAGCATGTTAAGTATTATTGGCTAACACCTAAAGATGATAGCGATATAAAAGTTTATTTTCAGAAGAGAACTGTAAGTTATGCTGATTATAAAGTTGATATGTTTTATGTTTCTGTTTATGAAATTTTGTTATAAAGGAGTGAAATAAATTTTACATATAGCAATAGTAGGATATAACTATGATTTGTCGTGTAAAGCACTTAGAGAAATTGTAGAAAATGATATATCTTCTAAACCATATATCAAAAGAAAAGATAGAGTATTAATGGAAGATGAAACAACTTATATGGTTATATCTAGTGTAGATAAAGTTAGAGGTCATATATTTGATCAATTAATAATTGTTGATGATTCAAGATGGATGATATTTGAGAAGCAAGAAGAAATATTAGATTGGATGAAATATCGTTTATTTCATTCGTCATGTGTTCCAGAGGAATTTCAAATACAAAAATATGAATATCCTGTGATTAACTAATTAGAAAGGAGTAAAAATAAATGCCAATAAGAAATGAACAAATTGATGTATTGTTCAATTTAAAACTTCAAAAAGACCTTCAAGAACATGAAATTATCTGTTCTCATTGTGGAGGTACTGGATTACAAGTAGATGATAATCCATTTGGATTAAAAAGTGAAAATAGCAAAATTCATTTTCCACATAAGCAACAAGTTATTATAGGTTGCAGACATTGCTATAATGGAGTACAAAGTAAATGTTTACATTGTGATAAAATTCTTGACAGAGGAAGTTCTAAATGTAATTGTAAACTGGCAAATTTAGAGCGTCTTCAAGAGCGCTACAATAAAGATTTAGAAACATGGAATAAAGCAAAGAAAATATCTTATGAACAAGCAATAAATGATTTTATTATGATTTATATAGATAATTATGATAAATATCTTATGGTTGAAGATTTAGAAGAATGGATAGAAGATAAAGAAAGTGACAATGAAGAAGAACTGATAAGTCGTAGAAGTTTAAGAATTTACGGAACAAATTCAATTGAATTATCTATAGATGCTTCTGGTATTATTGAAGATGCTTGTAGTGATTTACATGAAGATGCTATGGATAATATTTCAGATAGTGATCAAAAAGAACTTCAAGTTTTATTAAATAAATGGTGTGAGGATAATAAACAAGGGACTACTAGTTATTATGTTGATTATAGTGTTGGAATAAAATTATAGAAGGATGTGAGTAAAATAAAATTATGGGAGTATGTTCTTGAAAATGATAAAGAAGCAGACTTTATAAAATGGAGAAGTGGAGAAAATAGTTCGGGAGATAAATTGTTAATTTATGATTATTGCCCTATGTCCTTTGAATGCTTAACTGGTACAGAATTTGAAAAAGCATTTAAATTAAAAAATAAAAAAGGAGATTGTAAATATCAAGAAATAGATCATGAAAATATTCAATTAAAGGATTATGATGATGAAAAACAATTTGAGAAAGATTTTCTTAAAGAATATAAAATCTGTAGCGAATGTTGGAATAGGGAAATAAAGAGTGAAGTTGATGAGGAATATGAAACATATTTAAAACTAAAAGATAAATATGAAAAATAAAATAAAATAAAATAATGATATTAATGCTATATTCATTAGGTATTAATGCTTTCCTATCAAGCATTTAATATAATAAATTAATAAAGGATTGGTTAAATATAAAACCTTTAGAAGACATACTCAATATGGTAAATCGAGAGAATAAACTATCAAATTCAATTACTAACAATATTATTAAAGATATCTGTCAAAATTATTATGCAATGAAAGATTTTGAAGATAAAATTACCGAACCTGCACGAGGGATTAGACAAATGCTTGAATCTACTCAACAAATATTTGAAAAACAAAAACCTCATATAGATAGAGGACTATCTTTATTCTTGTCATCAATCAATAAACGATACCTATAATATAAGACTGTAACCTATTGAGATAGGCATTAGGTTACAATTAAAATAACGATTGTGGATCTGGATTGCGTTGTTGGGAATGTTTCAACTAGAAAAGTCTTGTAAATATTGCAGAGAAGAATTGATAAAAATATATAAAGAGGAGAAAGAATAATCATTCGAAAAACCTATTTTATCTTAAAAGGAAGGATACATTATGAAGACTGATATTTTTAAAATTAAAAAGGAAAATCAAGAACTAAGAGAGAGGGTTAAACAATTAGAGTCAGAATTAGATATATATAAGAGAACATTTGAAAATATTACAAATATATTTAATAAGCAAGACAAAGAAAGTCAAAAAACTCATTTAGAAGTTGTTAAATAAAATAAAAACTTTAAATGATGTAGGAGGGAGTAAAACAAATGCCATACATAATTAGACTATGGTTAATTACAAGTGGATTAATGTGTTAGAAGAAATATAATTTATTAGAATATAAAGGAGAAAACAAAATGAAATACAAATATCTCTCAGGAAGAAGCATAATCCCAGATGGAATCAAATCACCTAAATTAACTTGCCATGAATGTAATAAACCACAATCAAGATCATATCGTACAGAATATAATAAAAACATTTGTTATTCCTGTAAGGTAAAAGATGAAAATGGTTCATTAGAATCAGAATTAAAGGAGAAAAACTAATTGGATATTCTACTATACAACTCAAAGAACGAAGTAGTAACCGCGTATACTTCAAATATTCCTAACTATGACCTCAACGATCAAATCACTATCAAAGATGAAAGTAAAAACTATAAAGTGGTTGACATCAATAAATACAGAATTACTGGTTATCCAGAACATGTGGCATTGGAATTAAAAGTAGTAAAATAAATATTAAATTAAAGGATGTGGAGATGAGTGGATAAAGATACTAAAGTTTCATGTACAGATTGTATCAATTGGAATGAATTAAAAGAGAAACTGATAGGAGTTGAATTAATGATTGATAATAAATAAAGTTGCAATTACAAAATGGAGTTCAAATAATAAAAAATGGTATGAATCAAAAGGACATATATTTACAAAATATAAAGATGAATTTGAAGTTAAAGTCGAAGATTTATCCGATGGTTCAAATGTTTTCGTAAATATAAAATGTGATGGTGACTATTGTAATAAACCTATAATAAATTTAAAATGGTTCTATTATAAAAGGAGTACTAGTAAAAACAATGGTAAATACTACTGCCAAAAATGTGCAGTTAATATTAAAAATAATAACATTAGATTATCTTTTAAACAATGGTGTTATTATAAATTAACTAAAGAATTAGCCGATTGGATTTTATCAAGGTGGGATTATGAGTTAAATATTGATAAGGATGGTAATGTAATTCGACCTGAAGATATAGATTTTAATTCCCGTGGTTTAAATGGGAAAGGATATTGGTTTAATTGTTTAAATTATCCAGAACATAAATCAGAGCAAAAAAGCATTATCAATTCTATAAGACATGATCTTAGTAAAAATTTTATTTATTGTGATCAATGCAATAAAATAATAATTACTCATCCGGAATTAGTAAAATATTTAACCAATAAGGAAGACGCTTCAAAATATTCTATTGCAGAAAGAAAATTACCTATTAAATGTCTCGATTGCGGATATGAAAAAGAGAGTGCGATGTATGATTTAATAAGAAACGGAGTTTGTTGTCCCAAATGTTCAGATGGAGGTTCATATCCAGAAAAGTTTTTGTTCGGATTTTTAGAGCAATTATTAAATAAGGATTTTATAGTTCAATTAAATAAAACTACTTTAAAATGGTGTGGTAGTTATAAATATGATAACTATATAGAAAAAATTAATTGCATAATTGAAACTCATGGAATTCAACATTATGAAGAAGTAAAAAGTAATTGGAGGTCATTAACAGAAACGCAGAATAGTGATTTTGATAAAGAGTGGTTAGCTAGAAGTAATAATATTAAAAATTACATAATATTGGATTGTAGAAGGTCTGATATTAAATGGATTAGGCATAGCATTATGAATTCTGATTTACCACAATTACTTAATTTTAAAGAAGAAGATATTGATTGGTTAAAATGTCATGAAATAGGATTAAAAAGTTTAGTTAAAGTTTCTTGTGATTTATGGAATAACGGGTTAGATATTATTAAAATATCTGTAAAATTAAAAAAGAGTTCTGCGACAATTAGAAGATATTTAGAACAAGGAAAAAAATTAGAATGGTGTGATTACAATGGACAGAAAGAATTTATGAAAAACGCTAAAAAAATTAGAAGACAAATAATTTGTTTAAATACAGGTGAAATATTCAATTATATAAATGAGGCAAACAAACGATATAATACTACAAGTATTTCACAATGCTGTAAAGGAGTATATAAATCCTCTGGAGTGCATCCACACACAGGAGAAAATCTTATATGGATGTATTATGATGAATTTATAATTAAAAACAAAATTTTAGGTTGGAAAGATACATATATGAAAAATATTTTTGATTATTATAAGGTAATTTGCTTGACTACTGGAGAAATATTTGAATCATTAAAAGAGGCAGGTGATAAATATAATATCAATCGTATTTATACCATTTTAAATTACCAAGACTTAAAGTATACAGGAATACATCCAGAAACCGGAGAGAAATTAAGATGGATGCTTTACAGAGTATATAAATCTCAAATATAAAAAGGAGTGTTTTAATAACGTGAATGATGATACTTTTGTCGTATGCAAGGATTGTATCCATTGAGAATTTGCAAAAATGAATTTAGAATATTTTGGTTGCACTATTGATTGTTTAAATTGTGATTGTAATGATTGCGATTGTAGTCATCCAGAGGCCAGTAAGGAATTTGGAATTAGAACAAAGTTTGTATTGAGGAGAAATTAGTATCAATATGTATCAGTGAAATAAGATTTGATTAATATGATTATTATTTCATTTTAGCAATAAAAATGAAATAATAATGTAAATAAAAAGGAGTTTGATTAATATGACAAATATTAAAAATACTGTACTATTCACAAATAAAGAATTAGAATCAAAACATTATGACAAAATGATGGAATTTTTTATTACAAATTTTGAAGGTAAAGATTTTAATGAGTGTGATATTATTCTCAGACAAACCATTAAAGTAGCATATGATCTATTAAATGAACCTGATGTATTAAAGTAAAAATGCTTTGAGAGCGACAGAATGGTATCTAGAATGAGTTGTAATTTTGTTAGGGTGGAATTATGTTAGGATTTGTTTGCGAAGGTTTAGAAGAGCAAATTTAGAGGAGTTGATTAAATATTAAACTAAGAACTTTTGCTTTAATTGATAAGAAATTAAGAATATTTACCAAACAGCATCATAACCAAAATCAAAAAGTTTACATAATACAATGTGAAGATTTTAAAGATTGTATCAGTATTAAAAATGAAACTGATTATATTTGTCTAGGGGAAGTTACCAATGCTACAAATGCACAAGATGGACAGAAAATGTATCTATATTCAAATAGTAAAGATTTTTATGTTCGAGAACAAGAAGAATTCAATGGTAAATTTGAATTGTCTTAATAGAAAGGATGACTATTATGCAAGAATTTAATTTAGAGTGGTTTATGCGTCGAACATTAAACAAGTCAATTACAATAGAATCAGCATCAGATGGTAATTTGCTATCTAAAATTAAATTGGTTATAAATGATGCTAGAATTCAAGGTAATAGTTGCTTTGATGTTTTAACCATTAATGAAGATATACAAATTTATTTTGAAAAATTTGAAATTGATTCCTTTGATAGCAATTGTTTAAGCATGTATCGTAATGGAGATGCATTGACTAATATTTATCTGCCAGAAGGTAATAGTTGGGTAGATGATATGATTATTGGATTCCCTCAATATTGATTTATGAGAGTTATGATTATGAATACATAAATAATTATTTTGACTTTGTAGATTAATTAAGATATAATACTTATAGGTAGTACATATGAAGTAAATAAATTGTAAAGGATGTGAAAATTATAGCGAAGGGTAAAAGTTTATTGAGTCAAACATCAACCAAACCTAAAAAGCAAGATAAGTATGATGAAACATCATCTATTGTAAAAGAATATGAATTTAATATAGATGATAGAGTTGTATTTTTAGGATTGGTTAGTGACTATAGGGGTATGGAATGTACTATTACAAAAAGAAATATGAAAAAGAAAACCACAGATTATTATGTTGTAAAATTCGATGATGGGAAGATAATTGAATCTGTTGTTTATGGGTTTTTAAGAACTCCTGAACAATATGAACTAGAATTAGAAGAACAGAAAAATAAAGATGAAGATGAAGATGATCATAGTGATTTACCTGAAATTGAGTTAGAAATGATTAAGAATGGTATAGAAAGTCATAAGAATTATCATTCTTGTCTCTCGCCTTTAAATTTCCATTATATGGACTGTGATTCGTGTGGGTATAAATCGAAGTGTGTATATGAGAACAAATTTGACTATAAAAAAGCCAAGTTTAATTAAGAGAGGAAGATTATATGCAAGTAACATTATTAAATCCAGATCAAATTAAAAACATCTTTAAATCATGGGGAGAATTCGCAGCTACTTGCTACGATACACCACAAGAACTTGCTGAAAAAGTAGGGAATTCATGCTATCAAGATGAACATTATAGTGGTAGTAGAACTGAATTTATTAAGTTCAAAATTGAAGGTGTGGATAGAGGCGTGAGCGAGCAAGCTATGCGTCATGAAATTGGTGTTAGATATAATTTTATTGACGATAATACATATGATGAAAATCCAATGAATATTGTGAAAAATCTTAAATCTTTTAGATATGTTGATATGGAGAATTTTGATTATACAATTCCTAAAACAATTGAAAGTATTCCTAAAGCATTAAATAAATATAATAAATTAATGGAGTATATAAATACAGAAAGAATTCAAATTAAAGATATTCTGGTGCAGAATGATATCAATGAAAAACAAGCAATAGAAGATGCAAATTATTCTCTACCAAGAGCTACAAATACTTCACTTGTTATTGCTTTTACATTAGAAGCATTTATTCATTATCTACACAAAAGATTATGTACAAGAACACAATATTTTCATAGGCAAATAGCAAATCTTATGAAGGATGAAGTATTGAAATTATTACCTCAAGTAAAAGATAGGTTGGTTGCTCAATGTGAATACCTTTTATGGTGTCCTGAGAAAAATAGGTGCTGTGGAAAATATCCGACTAAAGAAATGTTATTGAAAGGAGAGAAATAAATAATGCCAATCATTATACCGATTTCAGGAAAAGCAGAATCTGGCAAGGACTTTACTGCTATGCTTCTTAAAATAGAATTACAAAAGCAAAATAAAAGAGTATTAATCATAAATTACGCTGATCAACTAAAATTTATTTGTCAAAAATATTTTAATTGGAATGGTGAAAAAGATGTCAAAGGAAGAGAACTATTACAAAAAATTGGAACTGAAAAAGTAAGGGCAAAAAATAATAATTATTGGGTAGATAATGTAATTGAATTAGTTAAGGTTTTTGAGGATGATTATGATTATGTCCTTATTCCAGACACACGATTTTCCAATGAGATAGAAAGATTAGATAATGATTTTCTTTTTGTGTCATTAAGAATTGAAAGACTTAATCATGAAAATAAACTTACTCCAGAACAAAGATCGCATATATCAGAAACAGCATTGGATAATTATAATTTTGATTATTACATAAAATGTGAAACTAAAGAAGAAAAAGAACAAGAAGTTATTAAATTTGTAGAATATTTAAAGGAGAGATTTAATGTCTAAAATTAAATTGTTCGTAGATTTTGACAACACTCTTGTAAATTCAACCAGAAGTTTCTGCACTTCTTATAATTTCATATATGAATATCATAAAGATTTTACTCCTGCTAATTGGGAATTGGTTAATACATGGAATTTCAGCAATCAATGTTCTATCCTCAAATCTGATTCAGACGTATTAGATATATTTGAAAATCCACTATTTTTTGATTGTCTTGAATTAATAAATGATAATACATTTGAAATATTAAAAGAATTGAATGAAAAATATCAGATAATTATTGCATCAATTGGAACTCCGATTAATTTATCTTTAAAAGCATTATACTTACAAGAAAATTTACCATTCATTAAAGACTATATTCTCATGTATAATAATGGAATTAAAATGAACAAAGAAATAATCAAAATGGATTATCCTGATTCAATTTTCATTGATGACCATGTATCAAATTTAATTTCTAGCAATGCTGTAAACAAATATGTGTTTGGCAAAGATTATCCGTGGAGTAAAACTAATGATTATAAGAGATTATGGAATTGGACAGATGTGGCAAAAGAGTTGTTGTAAAGGAGAATTCAATGAATTATTGTGAAAACATAAAATGTAATCGAATCAATCTATGTGACTACCCGTGTGAACCGTATACAGATTACATAATCAATTTATCATTAATGAAAAATATTCCTGTAGGAATAGAAAATAAATTATTGTCAAATTGTATAAATTGCAAAAGTAACATCGAAGACTATTTTGAATATGAAGTTTCTGATGATATGTGGAATAAAATTATTGACAAGGAAATTCCACTCATAGAATTATTTGATCAAAATGCAGTTTATGACTATATTTCCAGTGAATATGAGAATTTTTGTAAACAAGAAGGTATCTGTTCAGAATGTAAAATGCCTTTAAAGGAATTTATAGAAATGGAAGATGGGATTGTGAGTGAGAGATATTTTGCTTGTGGTAATGGATGTTAAAATGTTAACAATCAGAATTATTCATAATCCTATTCTCCCTAATAACCCTATTCTTAAAATTTTCTAAATTAGGTTTTAAATTATTCAAATATGAGGTTATTGCTATTTCTTTAGCAATAACTTTCATTCTTTCGCTTACTGGAATTTCCATTGCTTCAACTGAATTAATTAATTCTAAATATGAATCTTTACATTCTTTTAACTCCCATGTTCTTAATCTTTGCATTGTGAACTCCTTTTTATGTTTCATGTTTTATAATGATAATTAAAATATGCACTTTCTCCTGAAATAAAATCTCTAAGAACTTTTTTCACAAAACCAAATGGATTCTTAATATGAAATTTAGCATTAAATAATATGTAAAGTGCCTCCTTTAATTGGTCTGCGTTAACCATTAATTCCTTAGCAATCTTAGTAACAGTAATCGCAAAATTGGAATCCGGATCTATATGACAATCCCCAAGCGTTTTAATTAGAGGCCAATCTTCATCTTTCCAGAATTCTTCTTTTGCATTTTTATTTTCTTTTTCTGATTTATCCATACATACATTATTAGATATTGTGGTATTAAGTGTAATGATTGAGACATTTTGTTCAACTTCTTGGACATCTTGTCTTTTTTTATCCACAGGTTTAGATTCATTTGATTTTACATCTGAAGGTTTAGGTATTCCCAATAATATATATAATACATCTAAATCAATTCTATATGATTTTCCATGATACCAATCTTTAGATTCAAATTGTTCTGAAATAAGAACTTTCTTATCCTCTAGATCCTTTATTGCTCTTTGAATTGTTTTAGTAGATTTATTGAGTTCTGAGGCCCACTGTTCTACAGTCTTGTATACCCACAGAAAACCATCACGATATTTTGTTGCTCTATTCATCCAATATTTTAAACGAGATAATAATTCAGCTTGGGTCTGACCAAAAACATTAACTACAGTAGGTTGCACAACAATTGGTAATTCATTTTCAATTATAAGATCCATCATAAAAATTAATCACTACTTTCTAGCATTTTCTGAAAAATTGTGTAGCAATGCTAGGCAGAAGGTGTTATAATTTAAAAAGAGATTAAAACACTTTTGCCTTGTTGCCCACCTATGATGTCGAGTTTGCCGACACAGCATCATAGGTGGGTTTTGCATTTACTTATTAAATTAGTGGTCTTGCCCAATAAAAAAGTTGATAGCACAATGTATTTTCTACACCACACTACCAACTTTGACAATACTTACTAAATTATTACTCAAATATAGACTTGATTTTTTTCTATACTTGATTATAATTAATCATATAAGAAGTCTAAGCAATGTTGTGATGAACATTTGCTGGATCAGAACCCATTAGTCTCTTGCAAAGGCTAGTGGGTTTGCTTATTGTATATTGGACTGTTACTAAATAGATATATTCGACAGGTTGATACAATTCTCCTTCTAAGTATACATGAAATTTGTCCACAGGTATATATGTTTAGAAAGTTTTATCCACATGCTGATAAGTTATTGGGCCGGAGACTAATAAGAAAAAAATAAGCCACACTCAGATACAATTAAGTATTCTGGTGTGGCTTTTATAAATTCAATGAAATTAATTACTCTGACATGAGATTGTTCATAGTTTTAAGAAAAATACTATCTTTCTTTTTATCAGGAGTCACAGTAGTTTCCTCAACTATTTCAATCTCATTCACAATAACTTCATTTTTCTTTCTAATTTTTCTTGGATTTACACTATTTACAGAAACCTTAATATTCCCTGATACAATATTATCTGTGATTTTTTCATTAAATTCATCTAGTTTAAGTTTTTTAGGATAATAATCCATATAAAACTTTAAACATGTTTTAACCAACTGCGAATTAGAAATTCCTTGTTCTTCAATTTGATTTACATAATCAATTAGGATTTTATCATTTTTTGAACTAAGGTTTGTGCCAACATATTTTCTTAAACTACCCATAATTACTCATCCATATCCCAATATTGCTTTCCACCATCAAGATATGCCAAAGCATTAGTTAATTGAGGATGTTCACTAGATAATTTTGCCGTATTATCAAGTTTAATATTGAGATAAGGTAATATTACTTCTGCAGGGCCTCCCATGACACAGGTTTCTAATGCCTGTTGCAAATCAAATGTTTTTTCCAAAGAAGAAATTACATTATCAATATAATCTATAAGAATTTCATCTTTTGTCCTTTCTAAGTCATAACTTTGCTTTCGCAATGTAATTTCTGACCGTTTAAGATATTGCAATAATTCATGAGGTTTAAACCTAGTTCCATTTTTAGAATTAAAGGTCGTTGTAATTTGCTCTAATATTTGATCAAAACCAAATTGAGTATAACTTACTTTAGAATCTAAAATTACTTCAGTATTTTCAGGGTTAATATCATCACCTTTACGCCACAATGAAGCATCTAAAGTTCCTCCACCAAAATCTAAAACTAATAGGGGATATTCATATTTTCCTTTTTGAGAATCAGTTATTCCAGATTGAATGTAACAAATAGAATCAGTTATTTCAATATTGATATTACCTCTACCATCACCAATATTAATTGTTTGAACTCCCATAGATTTTAACTTATCGAGATAGGCCGTGGCGTGTTGCTTATAGTAGCCAGCAGGAGTACCAACTACTAATTTTACTTTAATATCTTTACAGTCTGGAAAACTTAAAGCAATAGAAGTTAATGTACATAAATCAAAATGTGTTGTGGTGTATTTATCTGGATTGATATAGATTTTTCCTTCTGGATCTCCTACAAGATGACTTAAACCATCTTTTTTAACTAGGTAAGTATTGCTTTTGAGTAGACCATCACCCTCAGTATTAAACTTAATTCTTGCTCTTAATACTACGCCGGTGCTGGTTTTGTAGTATGAATTTCCTGCATCAAGACCTAATATTTCTTCATCGTTCATCTCGTTCATCTCATTCATTTTTAAATCCCCCTTAATAATATTTTAATGTATGTGAGATAGTGTATCATTAATTGTGTACTTTTACAAGTTTTCAGTTGTAGGTAGATATACATTTGTAGACAGATATATTTACAGATAAACGTAGGTATGCAAATGTATATATGTATAATAGGACAAGTTTGTTTATGTTGGTATATAGTTCTGAGAATTGGAGGGTTTTCTTTTTCTAGGGTATACAACTATGACAAAAGTATACCTTGGTATTCTGGTAAACAATTGGTATACTCACGATTATGTTTGACAAGAATATTTGGGATAAATTAACTAACATATTAGACAATCAACCACTAATAAAGATTAAACATATCAACATCACACAAAGGAGGTCACAAGGCATTGCTAACTGATAAACTCAATAAATCAGAGATTAAAGTTCTTCAAGTTCTTCAGGAATCAAATATCACTAATGATATGAATGCTATGAAAATATCAACATTATCAGAAAAAACTGGATTAAGTTATTTTATTGTTAGGAACATTATCAAAGCATTTTATATCGCTAACATTTGCAAAAAGGGGAGGAGAGATGGGAATGGAGAGACATATTATTTAAGTAAAGGAATTGATGAGAACGAGATGGTGTAAAGTTTAAATTAAGGAGGAAGAGAATAGATGAAATTTTAAAAAGAAAACCTTTTGTAATTCCTAGTGGATGTCCTGAATGTGGTTCTAAAAATATTATAGGATATGCTCAAGTTGTTACTCATGCTTACATTAACCTAGCAGATAAGAGCATTGATGAAATTGATTCAAGTAGTGATGTTGAGTTAAATGATATTGATCCAAGATATTGGGGTTATGTGTGTAAAGATTGTGAAAACGAATGGAATGATTATGGTCAAGGGAAAGTGAAATAAAAGGAGTTGTTGAGTGATAATTTGGTTATGTTTTGAATGTTTTATTATAAATTAGCAAAAAAATAATCCCCAATAGTGGGGATTTGGTGAGGCAATATAATCCTAATTCAATAAACTTGCTAATGTTAAAAGTCCTGAGTAAACCATTCCACTTCCTAGTAAGACATAAAATCCTGCAACTAATGGCATAATCTCATCTCCTTAAAATTAATTATGACTGTATTATTACCAACAATCATAAAAAATATACAAAAGAGATGAGATTATAAAAATTGGGTATACTTATGCTAAATTTGTTCGGCATAACGAGTTATACCTAACAATATGCCACGACACATTCAATTTAGAACTCTTTTATCCTATTTCCTTAAAGTAAGGAGTGGTAATTTATGTTAAAGAAAAATTCAATTAAAATTCACTTAAAAAAGCATGGAATTAAATATTTACAAGGAGGATTAATAATTGGTTATATTGTCCTAATTGATCCTTCTGTTGCCCTTGGAGTAGCAACAATTGAGCAAACATCAGATCAATTTTACAGGAAAGTATTAGGTCTTGGCAGGGCAGTAATTTTAATTAAAGGAGGATTGGAAATAGTTCAACATGCCCTTGCCGGAGATTTCCAAGCAACGAAGAAAACAATTCTAAGTTACTTAGGTATGTATGCTCTTTTACTATTACTTCCTTACGGCCTAGATCAAATCGATGCCATGATAGGAGGTTTAAAGTGAATGGTAAATTACGCAGATTGGTTTACTACTGCTATAAAAACTGCATTAAAAGAAAGTGTTACTGAAAGCTTTAATTGGATTATGACAGGAATTATTTCAAATATCATATATGTATCCCATGCCGTTGCATTAGTTGGAGGAGGAATTCTAATTATTCTTTATATTGGAGGATATAAATCAGGACTTCAAAAATTAGGTATTATTACTGTTAGTTATGCCATGATTAAGTATTTACTAGGATGAGGAGGTTATCAAATGAAAGGAATTAAATTAAGTAATTATTTTGAAATTATTCACCCTGAGTATGTCTATCTAAAATTAACTCCAAATAATTCCATTGAAAACAAAAGTACAGATCGAATTGCTAAATCAATTTCTACAATCTTTCAAGGTGTATCTCGCCATATCAAAGTAGAAGAAGGAAAATTAATTAAACTATATCCATTTAAAAGACAATTTATGGTTGGAACTAAATACAGTTATCAATTGCCAGAAAAAGTTTCATATTTTATTTTTATTGAAAAAGAAAATGTAGAATTCTATTTTATTATTCCAAAAAATTACTTATCACTATTGAAAGAAAAGATTAAAGATTCATGGGCAAATGTTACTATTAAAGAAGTTGATGCAATTCCTTTATTTAGTGAAAAATCAACAAAATATCAGTTGGTTTATTCTAAAGAAAATGCACTTAGTTTATCTATTGATAAGCGTAGTAGCGAACTTCTTAGTTCAAATCTTAATGTTATAGATGTATTAGAGGATGGTGATAAAGTAGGGATATTCTACAATTTTATTCCTACTAATCAATTTCCATGGAAATCTGAGTATAAAAACACGATTCAAAAAGTAAGAGATGGTTTACCAACTGACAGACAAAAGGCAAATATATGGTATTTAGGTAAAATCATTGTTTCCATTGTTGTTGAGATTAGTGATTTACTAGGAGAAGTTACTTCTGGAAAACCATCTAAAAAGAAAGGATTATCAACTGATAGTTTGGTACAAATGGAGAGAGTAATCGAGAGAATGAACAAATCAGCAGTCAGTAAATCAACTTATTCCAAAGCAACAGATATTATATTAAACACTCAAATTATTATATTGTCAGAAAGCATAGATAAATTAAGAGAAATTAATCATGTTAAAAGTTTATCTCAAAGTTTTGAAGTGATAAATGAAGAGGATGGTGGCAATTCTCTAAAAGCAAAGTATTATAGTCAAAAATTTAATCCTAATGATTATTCTATAAAAGGAGCAGAAATCAACAAAATTTCATCTGGAGAATGTCAAAATTTTATTGCTTTAGCAGGTAGAAAAATACTTGATAGATTTAATTTTATTGATAAAGTCAATACTCAGGAAACTCAAGTTCCAGAAGATTTAAGAACTGGTGTAATGAGTGTAGGAACAAACACGTATAGAGGAATTCATCAGGAAGCATTCCTTAGTACAGATAGAGAATATTCTCAGTTATGTCTAGTCTTAGTTGGCCCTACAAGAAGTGGAAAGAGTGTCCTAATTTCTAATCTTGCACGAAATGCTATGCAACATAATGAATGCTGTATAATTTTTGATTTTATTGAAAATTGTGAATTATCAATGGAAATTGCTAGTGTATTTCCTGAAGAAAGAGTTAAAATTATTGAATGTGGAGATATAAGCAAACTTCAAGGACTTGGTTATAATGAAGTAGGAATAGATTCTGATGTTTTTATTCAATATGACAATGCTAAAAAGCAAACTACTCAATTATTAACCCTTATTAATTCTGTAAATTCTGATGAAAAAACTCTTGCTCCAAGAATGGAAAGAATGTTGTGTTCGGCTTCTTTGATTACTTTTATTCAAGATGGAAATATTAAATCTGTTTTTGATGTATTGACTAATCACAAAGTAAGAGAACGATATATGAGTAAAATTCCATCAAATCAAAAAGAAAATCTAGGTGAATATATTATCGCTTTGGACGAACTTAATGAATATGACAAACAAGGAAATCTTGTAGGCACTAAATTTAGTTTTATTACTGGAATTTTAGATCGTTTGCAAAAACTTAAATCAAATACTTATATGGAATTAATGTTGAAAAAAGGAACTGAAGATAATATTAATTTAATTGATGAACTTCAAAAACCACAACTAATTTGTCTTAGAATGCCAGAATCAATGTTTTCAACTGATGAAGAAAGAGATGTATATTGCACTTATTGGATGACTAAATTATGGTTGTCGTTACAGTTAAGAGCAGAAAAATTTAGAGATAAAGGAGATAGAGTCAAGGTCAATCTATTTATTGATGAATTATATCAAGTAAATAATACAGAATTATTTTTAACAGATAAATTATCGAGACTCGCTAAATTCCGGCTTAAACCTATTATATCATGTCATTATCTCAATCAAATAAAAGGAATTAGAGATGAATTAAGAAGTGCAAACGCAAGCTATATGTTATTATCAGGTTGTGATAAGCAAAATTACAATGAATTAAAGGATGAACTTCAACCTTATGAAATGGAAGATTTGTTAAAACTACCAAGGTATCATAGTTTGAATTTAATCAAATGCAAAGAAGGATATGCAAAGTTTATTACTAAATTACCTGCTCCTATAAAGGGAGTGTGATTTATGGGTATTATTATGGATACATTAAGGAACAATAAATTTTTTATTATTGTAATGGTTTTGTTGATTTATATATGTAGTAGGAAGCATTTATATAATGATTCAAGCGATACTTGGATTATGCCTGTAGAGGGAGTAATTACTCAAGAGTTTAAAGGTGATAAGCATCATGGAATTGATATAGGCTGTGGGACAACTTCTATTCATGCATCAAACGATGGGATAGTTTCGTTTTCTGGATGGAAAGGAGTATATGGCAATTGTATTATGATATTACACAATAATAATGTAGAAACATTATATGGTCATAATAGTGAAAATTTAGTTGAGGTTGGAGATAAAGTTAAGCAAGGAGATGTTATTGCAAACTCAGGAAATTCAGGAAGGAGTTTTGGAATCCACTGTCATTTTGAGTATCGAAAAGGGGGAATTTGCTACAATCCAATGGATTTTGTAAATAAAAATTTAGATATCATTAAGAGTTATAAAATGGATGACGTATCCGATTTTGATGCTAATAAATATTTACCACAGAATATTGATGAGTTTAAAGATGAGTGATTGGACATGCTCATCTTTTTTAATAAAATTTCATAAATATGTGATAAAAACTTGCGAAAGTCATAAAATGATTATATATTATATGAAAGGGTTGATTTGAGATGATTTTTAAATTTGATAAAGGTGGAAACATGAATATGGAAGGAGATAATGAAATGGCTAAGAAGAAGGATAGGTTTGCACAGATGGATATTGGTTTAGTTAATGCTGTGAAGGAAGAGGTGATGGGGATGGTAAATGAAACTCAAAGTCAAGTTGCTGTTGGGTTCAATGAGATTTTGGATGAGAATGATAAGGTTTGGGATAAAGGGAGTAAAGACGGAGAGGTTGAGAGTGAGAAGGTGATGCCTCCTTTTGGTAGTTTGAGTAGTTTAAGTGGACAGGTAAAAGAAGAAACTGATTTTAGTGGTGAAGATGAAACTGAAGAAGAGAGGAATGAAGCTCAAAGGAAAAAAGATGAGTTAAAAATTAAACGTGAGCAAAACAAATTGAAGAAGGAAATGAAAAGTAGATTGGAAAAATTGAATAATTCGGAGGAATGGAAATTTGATAACGTAATCGAGGTTTTTAGAAATAATGAATTAGTAAAATACCAAGGAGTTGCAAATATCGAAGTATTAAGTGCTCTTTTTGAACGAGGTGTACTTTCTTATAATGGAGAGCTTCAAAGAGGCTATCGCAAAGGGAAAAACGGAGATTTATTAGCTGTACGCTCAAAGAAGCAAATCGATTTGATCTACTCAAGTATTATTAAAAATAAGATGCATGGTGGTTTCATAACATTTAATTGGAATCCTGAAAAGGGTGATATTAATTATGATGAAGATGAGCGTACCCTTTCTGGTTCTATTGACCAAAAGTTGGATATTTTAGACGGGCAACACAGACTTTCTGCATTTTTGAAGGTTTTAAAGGCTTATCGTAAATCACCAGAGACAATTCCTAATCCTGCTGATTATCAAATTGGAATTGTAATCGAATTATTAGATGACGATTCAGCAAAAAGTCTATTCTCTGAATACGCAACTAAAGGTTTAAAAATTTCTCGTAGCCGTGGGGAATATTTAAATGTAGAAGATTATACAAACAAATTATGTAGAGATGTTATGAAAAAATCTGACTTAAAGGTAGAGGTAGTAAGCACATCCATTAAAGCTACCTCAGAAAATATTATCACATTTGGTGTACTTTCAAAAAATATTAAAGATAATTATAATCCAAAAACAAAGATAGACGTTGAAGAGTGTAGCAAACATCTTATAGCTTTTGTAGATGCTATAATTCAAAACTTTCCTAAATTTATGGCAAGTAAGGATCTTATAGAGAGAAAAATTCTTCGCGAAAATAGTCTCACAATGGAAGCCCTTGCTTGGAGTGGGTATTTTTATATTTCCAAATCATTGCAAGGAAAGAGCAAAGAAGAGATGTTAAGTATACTTTCTAAGTTTAATTCCAAAGTGAATTACAGAGGATTTATAGGAAATTTCCTAGATAAAGAAAATCCTATTTTCAGAAAAATAATGCGAGAGGGAAACAAAATGATTTCGACTTCTTCTTCAGTAACTTGGGTTAATAAGGTATTTAATGAATACATTTTAGAAGGTAAAAGTTTAGAAGAAATTGGAAGGGAAGAAGTTAAGTAAAACGGTAAAAATAGAGGATATCTACAATTAAAGCAGATATCCTCTATACTATTATTTATTACTTTCTAAATATTCATCATAATACATCCATGTGAGTCTTACTCCGTCTAACAAACTTCCTGATGATTTTGCTTTACCTTTACAACAATGCCCTATATGAGATGCATTCTTATATTTTCTTTGTGCTTCTGCTAAAGAATTAAATATTTCTCCAGTCGTTAAACATATTACCTTAACAAAATTACTAGGCAGTAAAATCTCTTCTATTTCATCTTTGGTTTTTAATATATAATCCTTATAATACATCCAAACCATTTTTGTTCCATCTGAAAGTTTCCCTGCTGACTTATTAGTTTTATCTTTATCACAGCAAAATGATATGGCATCTGCTCGTATATTATATTTAATTCCGGCTTCATAGACATCATTGAATGTTTCTCTTGTTGTTAAACAAATTATTTCTCCTTTAAATCTTGTTTTAATTCTTTTATTATTCAATATACTTTGGATCTCATCTTTGGTTTTTAAAACATACTCATCGTAATACATCCAGACTAAAGGTTTACCTGTAATCAAGTCAGTTCCTGCTGAAAAACTTGATTTTCTACAACATGAAGATATACTATTGTATGATATATTATATTCTTCAGCAGCAGAAGTCATTGTGCTAAATATTTCTCCATTTGTTAAACAAATAACTTTGATTACCATTCCATGCGGTTCTTCCAATTCTTCTTTTAATATATTTTCAATTTCATCTTTTGTTTTCATAATATACTCTTCGTAGAACATCCAAATTAATTTTGTACCGTCCAATAATTTACCTGCTGTTCTTCTAATATCATTATCACTGCAACATTTTGAGATCCCAGTGGTATTATATTTCTTACCTGCTTCTGTTTGTGATTCAAAAACTTCTCCCGTTGTCACGCACACGACTCTTGTTTTTGAATTATAGTCACACCAACCTAATTCTGCTCCTTGCTTGAGATATTTACCAACGGTTTGAGTTCCTATTTTAAATAATTCAGAAATTTTTAATACGTTACGAGTGTCATTATACAAGTCACAAACTTCCTTGATCATATTTTTACATCCTGCCTCATGACACTCTAACCAATCAATATCTGATTCTTTAAAATTTAAAAGTTTTGGTAATCTTGACTGCATGATACTTCTCTTAATCCATTTCATTTCCGACTTTCTACAGTCAATGATTATGTAGTTTTTAACTTTATTTATTCTAGCTAACCATTCCTTGTCAAAATCGTTAATTTGTATTTCATCTAATGACATTTTCCAATTACCATGATTTTCTTCATAATGCTGATTACCCATAATTTCACATATGATTCCGTTCATTTTATCTATGTAAAAGTCATATTGATACCTATCGCACCATTTGAAAGTCTTTGTTGATAATTGCATTATATAATTTTCTTGTAATATTTGTTTTAAGAAATTAGCAAAAAACTTTTCAGTATAAGGAATTTTATCTGAACAAATTCTGCACGAAAATCCCTTGTTTGATAAATCGCTAACTCTAATTTCTCTTTCACAACCACAATCAGGACATTTCATAAGAACAATTTCACTTGAACCAAAAGAATACTTATAAGCATCTTCTTTAATAGCAAAATACTTCACCAAATGGGGATGAGTTAATGCAACAACGTTACACTGAATACATTCAATACTACCCATAAAACCCTTAAAATTATTAGTAAAACGACAAATGCTTTTCAATTCTGACCCATGCTCTGGATGATCGAGGCATTTAAACCAATAACCTCTTTTCTTTTTATCAAAACCATCTGAACCATGTCCAACATTTTTAGGACTTATTATATTTCCTTCTTTATCTATATTTTTCTCATAGTCCCAACGAGATAGTATATAATCTGCCATATATTTTGGTAGGTATTTATAACACCAATCATAAAACGACAAACCTCTTCCTAAATATTTTTTACTTATTTTTCTAGATGAATTATTATGAGGTTTGTAATAATATTTTCCATCTTCTTTTACATGGTATTTATAAACTTTCCATTCTACATTTTCTAATATTTCTCCGTTATCATCACATTGAACACTAACTAACACATCTGAATTATCTTTTAAGTCTTCAACCTTTACAATTATTTTTGTCCCTCTTTTAACATTTGTTCTCCCTTGTTTGTCTACTCGTCTTGGTATAAAATACCCCTTATTCTCAAAGTATTCTATATTAGTACCTGATAATTCTACCTCAACTTCTTTACTAATTAACATAATTCTTATACCGCCTTCCTTAATAAGCTAAAAAATGGGAAGAAGACACTCAAACTCTAAGGAAAGTTCAAGCGTCTTCTTAATTACAAATTGCCAAACTTGCAAATCCAACAATTCAACCAAAATTATTATTTTATAAACAACCCTCCACAACCCAAAAAAGAGAGTAATTTCTCTCTCCCTTCCCAAAACCCCCACTCCATGCTATAATAAAATCAACTTCTATCATCTAACTCAACTTCAATTTCTATCAATACTTCTATCATTCTATCTATCGTTTATACTTCAAAGGAAGATTTTTGGTGCTGTACAGCCAAATTCTTCCTTTCTTTTTATTGCCCTCTAATTTGAACAAAACATCTAATTATGCTATAATAATCATATAATTCCTAACACCCAAACCAATTCTCACAACGGAGGACAATCATAAATGAAACGCACAGACACAATTCCAGAAACAATCTATGAAAGAAAAAAGAAACTTCGTCTCTGTCTAAAATGCAATTCTCCTTTACATCCAGAAGAAACAAAAAAGCACTGTGAGAAATGCAGAAAAATTATAACTCAAAATTATCAATTCAAAAAAGAATACTGTAAAGAACAAAATATCTGTTTTTTATGTCTTAAACCTCTATCCAATACGGAATATTTTAAATGCCATAAATGTTATGAAAAAGCTCGCATAACTCAAATTCCTTATAATGATAAATTAGACCGTAAATCTAAAGCACCTAAACTATGTAAAGGAGGATGTGGTGCTTTAGTCGATGTATTTGGCAAATACTGTCCTACATGTAAAATAGAAAGTAGGAAAAGAAATGCTAAAAATTCAAGCGATAAAGCAAAGCAAAAGAAACTACAAAACAGACAAACCATCATAAAGAAAACTAAACCGAAACCTAAAACTAAAACTCCTCAAGAAACTACACTAACTGAAAAAGAAAAACAAATTAGTGTTAAAGATTTTTATCTCCAATTAGAAATTAATGAACTCAAAAATACAGGTAATTATTTCGGATTTAATTTTAGAATGTTAAGACTGTTTAAAAAGTTATCTGTTTTAAATTTTGCTAATATTATTAATCTCAAAACAGTTGAATTGCAAAAGATAGAATCAGGCAAAAAGAAACTTGATTTATTTGAATTCAAACAAATTATGATTAAATTAGAAATTGCTCCTTCTATATTTAAGATAAAACATGATAAATTATATAAGAAATTATTTTTAAAATTTAACACAGAAGTTATAAATGGCGAGTTATTAAAATTAAAGGAGAATGAAAAACAATATGAAAACTAATACACAAATCATTAACAATCAACCCATAACCATAAAATGTCCAATGTGTAACAGTGATAAAGTACAACCATTAGGCATGGATATAGGTTTTACATTTAGAGCAAATGAACTTTCTGTTACAATGCCAACTATCGCTCATGTATGTAATAAATGTGGATATCTTATGCTTTTTATAAAACGCAGTAGGGATTCCGAAGGACAGGTTAATTGGGACTAATTATATTAAAACTCCTAACCACTATAAAAGTAGTTAGGAGTTCTTTATTTGCTATTACAACTATTTAACCTTTTCTACTAACCACCAATTCACAAACCTTCAAATCTCCAAATTCCATTAAACAATCATACAATCCCATTCCAAATCCTTGAGTATTTACATATATCTCATATCCCTTTTTAAAAGCCATATCATGAATCATATTGGCATAACTTTTTATATTTACTGGTTGCTGATATCTTCTAGGATCTAAAACAACTAATTTTCTGTCAACATATATTAATACTTTGTTGCTATCCCTGCCTTCAGTCCATATACAATCAATATACATTGGTTCAGCACATTCAATTTTTGGATTCAATCTTATACTTTGGTTAATTTTATGAATCATATCTAAGATATCTCTTTTTGTTTTTACATGTTCTAGTGGAGTCATCATAAATTGATATTCCAACTCAAATAATGATCTAATTATAAATACTGAATTATAAGGAATATTATATTTTTCATTCCAAAATGCAAATTTTTCCTCTATATATTCAGTTTGCGTTTGTTGTTGCTTGCTCTCTGTCTCGCTCATTATTTTATTTCCTTCTTTCAAATTTTATTTATTAATATTTTCAGAAACACTTTTCAAAGATTCTCCAACACTATTCCCAACATCTAATGCGTCTACGACATTCCAAATCTTATGTTTTCTAATTAACCCTTCGCCATTTTGTTCCCAAACGGCAACTTGTCTAATCCAATTTCCTTCATTATCTATAGTACCATAATTAGAATACATTAATTTCCAATCATACATCTCAAGTAAATTCAATATTTCTTTAACTATTTTAATTTCATTAAATGTTTTATTTAAATCATTATAAGATCCATAACCGTACTCACTCAATCCAATCTTATTAAGAGTAAGTTTTAATTTATCTACTGTAGTTTCCATATTACTTTGATTTTCAAAAATAAACTTTAATATATTATCTTTTAATTTACTTAATTCACTTCCAACTTTTAAATACAGTTGAAAGTCATCCTCGTTTTTTGACTCCGAATAAGCATTTCCATATTCTTCTTTAATTTTTACCAATTCTAAATATCTCTCAAAATCTTTAATTTCCATTATAATTTCCTCCTTTATTATAGTGGTCGGTCACTACCCATTTTGTTATTTAATAATCTATTACCCTTAATCTTCCTTACTCATCAAAGCCATAACTTCACTTTTACCCTCCAAACCACCAAGCATCATTGTCCAATTATCTCTTGCTTCATCTGAAAATGTAGACCATACTGATTTTAATTTGCTGTAGAATTCTTCCATTTTGTATCCTTTTAACACTGCAACATAACCAATCTTTTTTGCTTCTTCTATTTCTTCTATGGTCATAGTTTTAATTTTAATTTCTTTCATTTTTGCATCACATCCTTTCAATAAAAAACATAAATTTATTTTTCATATAGTAGTTCTCTTCTAATAGTTGCTACATCTTCTATTTTAGAAGCACCATCTTCATTGGTATAAAAAGTTATGTCTATTGTTCCTAATTCGTTGTCAACACTAATATTCTTCAATAAAGCATCAGAAGGAAAATTATAATGCTTTTTAAGAAACTCAAAATCAAAACCTACTTTTCCAATCTTTTTCATTTTATCACCTCCTTAATTTAATAATTTATATATCACCTACTATAATCATTTTTCTTCCAACGCGATACTAATTTATCCTTTAAGAAAATCTTAAACAAAATAATCACTACAAATACGATTATAAAAAATTTCATTAATTATTTCATCCTTTCACTCCAACAATACTAAATTATTTTACTACCACACGTTTCTTCTTTAACCTTCTCTAAAAATTCCTTAGCTTTTTCCATTCCTCCTAACATTTCAATAACTTCTTCAGTAGATAGTTTAATAGTTATAGTTTCCATTTTGTATCACCTCCTTAAATTAATAGAATTCATAAAGTTATATTTCTTGTGACTCAATAAACTTTCCTATTTCTTCGTCCGAATAACCAAACATTTTACCTAGTATCTAATGTTCGTAAATTGTTTTTGGTTCATGTAATGTATTTTTAATAATTTCAAGCATATGGCTATGTTTATAAATATAAATAGTTGACCATCCTTCATAAAGAAATTCAGAGTAAAAATATAATGAAGCTTTTTCAACAATCTCTCTAACCTCTTTTAAATGTCTATTTTGCAAAGCTGTTTCAGCCACAGGTTTACAACCCCTACTTACCATATAGCAATATGCGTTTATTCCTCCAAATATCATGCCAGTATAATAACTTTCATTCCTTTCTACTGTCAATTTATCACCTTCCTTTTCCCACTTATCTGCTTCTAATCTCATTTGGAGTAAAAGTTCATCAATTTTATCCAATCCATCTATGAATATTTTATGGAACGCATCATATGTAGAGTACATTGTTAATTAAATCCTTTCTGAGCTTATTTATTTAAGTGAATAATAATTATTTATGTATTCTGAGTAGTATTGCCATTTAAAGCCACCAGTCGTTTCTCGTTTGTGGTTACAGCATTCAGAAATGCGAGATTTGTGAATATTTAAAGACTTCATTATCTCTGTCATTGAATTCCATATTTTTATAATTGTTTCATTTTGAGACAGTTGTATTATTGATATCGGAGGACGACCAGTAATATTGCCGTGTGGTCTATTTTGTTTTAAAATTATCTGTTCATCATATACACCTTTAAAATTAATAATATCAGAAATAGTTCTTAAACACACCAAGTATTCTTCTGCTAAATCTTTTTGATAATAACTGCCTGTAGCATATTTATTTCTAATTTCTTTAGTTTGTGTACTATTGAGTTTTTTTCTAGTTTTACTCATTTTTAATCTTGTTTTCTCTGAAAAATTTTTACCATACATAGGATTGTTTTTACCTTTTAAGGCTGTTTGTAACTTATATCTTGTGCCTTCCGATACATAATGACCTCTCAATGATTCACTTATTTTTAGCTTTGATTCTTTTGAATGAAAATGGCCTTTAAAAAGAAATGTATCATCACCACCGACACTTATATTATAATAATCTTCATTTTCGACAGCTCTGTAATTTTTAATATATTTAATCTCTAATATGTTTAATTCTTCTTTGGAATATGCTATTTCTAATATTTTTCTGGTGAAATTCTCTTTTCCGTATTTTCTAATAGCATTTTTAAGATATTTACCACTACCTAAGTAACTTTTCCAATTTCTATTAAAAATCTTTTGCCCAATATATTTATTTCCATTTATTATATTCGTTGTAATATATATAAACCCGTAAGCATTCAAATTATTTAGCAATATGTATTCAACACTAAATTCATTCTCTGTCACTTTATTCGCTCCTTATTTTTGTTTATGTATAATCGGATAACGATTGGTAGTAATACACGAGTTGATTTCATGTATTCAGTTAATTGCTCTTTTGAATTGTTATAAGTTCCATACATATTGTGAAATGAACCACGTTGACTAGGATTATGACACGAATCACATAATGTAATTCCATTATCTAAATCTAGCCTTGATTCTTCATTAGAGCTAAAGTTTTTTATATGATGAGCATTTAGTTTCCTTTTTTTATTTCCACAACATTGACAAGTATAATTATCCCTTTTGAATACTTCTGTTCTCCAATTTTTATATTCCAAAGATTTTCTAAACATCTCATTATCAGAGGATAGGCCACCTTTCCAATTATAATGATTATTTCCACTTCTATTTTCTAGTGAACATAATGGACATCTGTGCTTTTGAGTATATAATTCTGACCAACTAATTTTAAAATAACCATGTTTTTGGCATTTCAATATTAATTTACTGTGAGTATTTTCATATTTTTTACTTATCAATGTGTATCCTAAATTGGAATTTGTTAACCATAATTTTATATTCTCTATGGTATATGGATTATACGTGCTAAATAATTCAGGAATGTCTCCAATTTGCAAAGACCTCCACCATATATTCACTCTATATCCATCATCATCAATTAGCTCTATTTTTTCATTTAGATAATTATATTCTTTTTCAATTACTTTAAGATAAATATTATGTGTTTTTAACCACAATTCAATATTATCTATACTGTGCGGATTATACATTCCAACTATAGCATGTTGATTATGTAACTCTTTGTAAGTAGATGAAATTTTAAATCCTTGTGAAGTAATAAAATTAAATTTACTCGAATTATTTATGTATTCTCCAGATAGAAATTTTAAGTCTATATTGTTTACAACTAGATATAATTTAATATTTTCAATTGTATATGGATTATATTTCGCAAATATAGGCGGGGTTCTTCCTTGTTTTAATTTATCTAAACTTATCAAAACTTTATATCCTTCTATCGTTTTTGCTAGTAGTTTTTCTTTTGCGTTGTTATAATGGTTGAATAATGGAATATATCCTCTATCGATAAATTCCTGCCTAGCATGATCTAATGTTATTTTAATATTATTGATGCCCATTCTCTTTCTCTCCTCCTGATCAGGGAGGCGTAGCTACGCTATGTAAACTTGCAAGTTCTCCACATTATATTTATTTCTTAATTTAACAATTCATATCACTTTGTATTTTGCAATTAATCAACAGAGTCCTCTACTATGGGTTTTATTTGGCGATTTCTAAAGACCTTGAAATTCTACAATGTCTATATTTTTGTTTTTAAACCAATCTATGTCAGAATAATGTATACCTTTGCATTTATCCGTTCCGTTATCATAAGTGTAGCAAGTTTCTTCATTTAACCTGTAAAATAAATTCCCTTGTACCAATAAACTTTCATTATCAGCTCTCCACTTTAGATTTTTACTATCACAAAATATAAAGAATTCATCGGCTAATTCCTGAGTCCTACAATTAACTACCAGTTTATTATTCATAAATTTTTCCCAATGTTTTACAAGATCAAACTTTTCCATTTTATCTCTCCTTAAATTTTAATTTACTTGTGTGTGTATAACTTGTGCATCTCTTAATAATTAAGCAGAGTATCAGCCCCTCTGCTATGGGATTAACAATTTAATTTATTTTAACATTCTCTCCATAAACAAGCGATGCCAATTTAGCAAGAACTTCATTTGAAATATTATCTAATGCAACATTTACAGTAATATTCTGCGGAGTATTAAGTTTCTTTTCAATATTATCAAGTTTCTGTAACAATGCCATTTTGAAATAATCATCCATACTAATTCCATTTGGTAATCCATTGGTTTCATCTGTTAACGAAATAGTTTTATGAGTATTAATATCTCTTTCTTCTGAATTATGTCTAGAAGGATAATATTCTCCATTTAAATTAATGTCTGCATATGTAACATTACCATAAACCCCATTGATCTCATACTTAATTGATTTTGTATATTCCATTTTTATTACCTCTTTCATTATTTATTTCTAATTTGAACGAAAATTCTAACTATCCTACCTACCAAAACTATAACTTACCATTTGATGACTTTCATCAGGTAAAAGTTTAAACACAATTTCTCCAGTTCTATTGCCGTCCTCACCCATACCAACAGAATATGTAATATTCTCTAAGCTTATTCTTGCAACAAATATTTTACCACTCATTTCATCAAACATTGTATCGCCTTCTAATTGGATATATTCTTTTCCATCAACATTAATAATTTGAACTTTCGCATTGGTTATATTTGAATTCATTTTTATTACCTCTTTCTAATTTTTAATTTTACATTAAATTTTATTTATTCTACTGCCCACCTCAGTAGATATTACTCATTAGTTATTAATTAATAAATTCTACTTAAATTCCCAATTGTCAAATATATCCCTAATCTCTTGATAATTTTTCATTCCACCTAATTTAAAAGCACATTCTTCTTTTTCTTTTTCTGAATAAGTATTTAACCAACCATAAGCAACTATATTGAGAGAACTAATATAAGACATTTCACCATATTCTGTATTATTATACTCTCTTGCCGAAGAACTTCTTTCTACAGAATCTATGAACTCTTCAACTTCATCATTTTTCACAATAATATTACCTTTATCAACATGAAGAAACATTGTCATTTTATCTACTTTAGATAATTCTGCAATATATTCCTCTGCTAACTTTTTTGTAACAAAAGGAGTAACATAATGAACTTTAGGCACGATATTAATACTTAATTCATTACTATTTTTAGTTTCTGAATTTGTAATTAGCAATTTTATCACCGCAACAGCATAATTCATTTCAATATCTAGATTATAAGTTTTTAGTTTGTCACGAAGAATAGTATTACTTTTTCCATCTAATTGAGCTTTAATTATAGTATTAATATTTTTAGACATAATTTTGCCCCTTTCTAATTTTGTGTAGGTCACAACCCTATTTATATTAATCCTTGGTGGGTAAGGAGTTAATAACTTATTAATTGGATAATAGATTAATATTTATTTATTTTATACACTCGTGAATTTTATAATTTTTACAGTGTCTAGATATCAATTTTATATTCCCATCCACCATTTAAACTACCTTTATTTACTAAAAGACTTTGATCTTCCACAATAGTACACAATTCTTTAAATTCATCGTTCCCAGTTACATACTCTTGTGAATGTTTAGTTTTCCAATCTCCAAGTTGATAATAAAGATAATGACCTCTATCATTAATTTCGACAACTTCTAATTTATCAAAACAAGTGCCAAATCCACCATTCCAATCATCTTTATATAAAATTGTCTTTCCTAATTCAACCAAAGGTAATCCTTTGCCTCGTGATTCACATTTTATAGCTTCTTTTAAGGTGTCATATACCTTTTTACATATTTCACATTGATATTTAATTAATTGTTTCACTTCTCTCTCACCTCGCTTTCCTTGTCTTAACTATACCATACGGACTATTCCAATGTCAAATATTTATTTTACAATTTATACAGAAGAAAAAGGGAAAAGGGAATGAATCACTATTCCCTTTATTTAACAACTTTTAAATGTTCCCTACTTTCTCTTTTCATTTCTTCTTCACATTCTTGCTCCATACGATTATCCATTTGTTCAATTGCATATTGAGATAAATTTTCCTTCTTAATCCAATCTTCTATTGCAAAATGAACATCTAGTCCTTGCATAATAGTTCCATTAGCTATGATTAAATTAAAATCACAATATTTTTTTTATGAAACATGATTTGAATTATGATTCATAATAATATTTAGAAACTAATAAAGGTAAAAAATAGAGGGAATCCTAATCCAATATTAGAACTCCCTCACAAGGATGAAAGAAAGAGAGTGTAAATGAAATGGAAAATAATAATAAATCATTTACATTTGTATTGTAACATTATTTTTATAGTTGTGTCAAGTGTGGTGTTTATTTATTGGTTTGTTTTAAGGTTTCTCTCCTATCCCTTACTACAACCCATTTTCCGAAAACGCGTTGGAATTTGAACACAATAGGTTTATTATATAGAACCCACGTTGCGTTCTTCGTTCCCTTGGTCTCTTAGGTCTTAATCCTTCACTATTATTATTATTATAAGTATAAGTATAAGAGATAGAAGTATTAAACCATTACCATAATATTAGTACAGTATTCTCTATACTTTGTTACCTCTCTATAATCCCAATCAGTTAACATAACTTTTAATTCTTTATTAGAATACATATTACAAAGACAAGCATTAAAACAATTTACACAATTCTTGTCGCATACTTTAAATAACTTATTATTCTCAATTTCCAAAATTGGACACAATAGCTTTATTATATATTTATTTGTCTCAGAAATTGGTTTACTTAATTTATTATTATATTTCGGAACTTCTCCTCTAGTCACTGTAATTAACTCTAATTCTTCTAATTGTTTAATCACTTTTACTAAAGTAGTCCTAGACTTTATTCCAGTCACTTGTGTCATCTGATTGTATGACATATAAAATTGACCACTTTTCACAGAATATCTTTTACTATGGACAAGCAAAGAATATAATACTAATTGATTATTCTTGCCTTTGATTTTAATAATTTCCATTATTTCTTCCATACTAACATCAATGTTTAAATTCTTAATCACAAAACTACAATTATTTGTATAAACATAATCAATAATTTCTGCAATATCTAGTAACACTGCATCCCATTTAGTAGAATAAGTTGTTTTATCTTGCTGATTCATCCATTCTGTAACCCATTCCTTATTATCTTCCTCAGATACACCTAAATGTTTATAATACTTGATAATATTAAACAAAGCATTATGTCTTGATCCTGCTATTTGTAATCCATTAGTAATTACATTTTCAACTTGCTCAACTGTATATTTCTCATCAACATTATTTTTATATTCAGGCAATGGTTTATGTTTTTCTGTGATTGCTTCTATTTTGTATTGTTGTTCAGGAGTAACTAAAATATCTTCTTCTTTTTCTAATATATCTAGCAATATTTCTTTTGGCATTGTTTCAATTGATAAAACATAATTATAATCCTTAATTGGTTTTAATCCTTTGTCATAATCACAAAACCAACAAATGTTATTAGTTTTAAGATTTACTCCTAAAGGTAATTTTACGCCTAGTGTCTTTCCTGTTTTAGTTAGACATGGTCTTAATTCTACTTCTCCATAATCAATATTAAGTAAATCCGTAGCATTAAGAATCATTAGATATATTTTATGTATATCACTATTATAAACTGGTTCATCAAAGAATATCTCTATATGATAACCTTTTGACCCACTTAGACTAATATGAATATACTTTCCTGCTATACCTATATTTTGTAACGCATCAACTATTTTATCTACTGCCCATTTACACATTGCTTCATCTTTTATATCCACATCAAAACACATAAATGAAGTTATTATATTTCCTGAAAATACTCCAATGGTCTTTTGTTGTGTAAGATGCTTCAATATCATAGAGTCATTCAATGGAAATTTATTTTCTCTATATGTAATAATATCTTTTTCTGTATTATGGTATTGTTCAATGAATTTCTTTCTATAAGTCACATATAATTTACCTATCTTTTGTGCTATTTCAATACCATTTTTAATATAGACTTTCTTTTTTGCTGATACCTCTTCCACATAAATTCACTATTCCTTTCATATCTCTTCATATCATGTAAGAATTTTTATTTCTTACGACGAGTACACCATTCGGTGAACGCTTGTTTTGTATCTTCATTGTTTTTAAACATTGTGTAAGGATCACCCTTACTACCAGTTCCAACTTTAATGGGTAGGATTCCTTTAGAAAAATAGAATTGTGATTGTTGAGGATTGTAAATATAAACGAATTCTCTTTCTTTAGTAATCATCATATGCCTTAATCTCCTTTAATTTTTAATTATTAAAGGAGTCACTAATAAATAGCAACCCCACAATATTAATATTATTTAAATCATTTATACTAATCCCAGTTAAATTCAACATCATCTTCAAATAACTTATTATATAATTCAGTAAAACCAATTGTATAAGTGTCAACAATTTCATGATTCTCATCACTTATATTTACATTAAATGTATGTTCTAAATAATCAATCTGCATATCAATAAAGTAATCCTCATTAACTTTTAATAATAATTTAATTTCTTCAATTTTAGATTTTTTCATATTGTATTCCTCCTATATTTTAAATTATTTTATTTATGTATTATTAAATATCTAAATCTAAAACAATATGATATTTTCTCCAATGGTCTCTAATCTTCTCATATTGTTCATCAGTCTAAAGGTTAGATAATAATTTGATTAACCCTATTTAAAAATATTGATTTATAAGCATTTTCTATTAAAGGTTAGATAGCGAAACTTTCCAACCCATCTCAAGTCATTGGTATATAATAATTATGTATATTTATGGTGGGTACTGAAACTACCTACCATCATTTTGATTTAAGAATCATGTCTATCAATTCATATGGTTTTTGTCTATGAGGATTAAATCTAACTAATTTATACCCATTACTCCTTATATATTCCTCTCTAATCATTTCTTTTTCACCAGAGTATGAAGAATGTCCATTCTCATCTATTTCTATAGCTATATTTTCATATAAAACAAAGTCTATCAAATAACTACCACAACTTACTTGCTTCTGAATATATTCATCTCCGAATGAGAAAGATAGATAATCCCAATATTTTTGTTCAAATTTCTTGAATTTCAATCTATGACCATTTGACAACTCTTCATACAATTTTGGATTTTGTTTTATAAGTTCTTCTCTAACTAATTTCGCAATATCAGAACCAGCTAAAAGAATACTAAACTTCAACATTATTTTTAAAGGGAAAATTGTTAATGCAGAATAATTATTTTTAGAAGACACTAAATTAAATCCCGTTGATAATTTGAATTCTTTCAACTCTTGTCCTTTTATAACTCGCAGTCCTAATAAATCTAATTCTTGCTTATTGCTTTTAATAAAGTATCTAATTAAATCCTTATTTGCTTCAAAATAGTCTGCAATAATATCTGAAGTAACAATGTAATTGTTTCCAGACAAAATATTTATGTTTTTTACATTATTTAATATTTGTAATACATTACCATTACTCATTTTTATCACTTCTTTCTTTTTTATTAGTAATTTCAATACAAAAACAAAACGGCGAAGAATTGTTTTTATATACAAAAATCACTTAGAGAAAAGTTAAGAAAATCCTAACTCTTCTCTTCGCCGTTCTTACTAATAAGAAATGAAAGAAAATGTGTTAGAATAGTTTTCACTACTCTCTAAGTGATTTTTGGAAGTTATCTTAATTAAATCTGACCATAATAAATAAGAGAGAACTTTAAATTAATAAAATTCTCTCAAATCGAACTAAATGACCTAATATTACGTTTTATACCCTATTTTACCTATCCCATGCTTCCATTAACTCTTGATTACTTCAATTTACTGCATAGTCTATACTCACCCTATAAAATGAGAAATTCATTTTAGTTTATGATTCTTCTATAGCAAATTAAATATAAGTCATATTATTAACTTATCCTCGATTACTTTTTAAATTTATTAATATACAAAACCCTACTGTAGCAATGGTTGCAGAAATCACAATACTCCTCTAAGCGTTTCAAATAGTGTTTGTATAAGATTATTCCACTCTTATATTTGAAACGCTTATATGCTGTTTAAAATTGATTATTGTGGGTTATTTTGTTTCTTCTTTCTCTTCTACCGTATCTTCTTTAATTACTGGTATAGCAATACTGTCTACTGCATTTCTCTTATTAAACAAATCAACAGTGAAACTAGATCCCTTACTCGCTAAGAATCCTGTTACAGCAATATCAACAATCCAATAAAGCACATCATATCCTATTTTAAATTGACTTATTAAATCCACAAAATTATGAGCAGGAACAAATCCTAAAGGTTGTAAAATACTAGTTCCTGTAACCAAAGATAAAATCATGGCAATAATTACACTTGCCTTTTGAGTGTTCTTGTTAGAAATTACTTCTTTATATACTTGTGTTATTCCAAGTGTTAATGTACTTAGCATCATAAAACTTTGTAACGCTGTTGCGATATCCATATTAATACATCTCCTTAAATTTATTTTATTTGTTTTATATTTTTAATTAAATCCTTTTCCTCTTAATGTTCTCCCAATTACATCCAATTGTTTAAATATCTCTTGTGATTGTATTTTATTAAATATATGTTGTTCTCTTGCAATTGCAATTGCAAATTCTTCTTCGAGTAGTGCGTAGAGGTCTTCATTTTGTTTTGAGATTTCTTTATTTATTTCTGCAGTTAATGTAATTATGATTCTTGATGTTATTTTTGATATGAAGTAATTTTTAAGTTTCTTCAATATGTTCATATTAATCAATCCTTAAATTTTATTTTATTGAAATACCATATCTTATAGAAAAATACCCCAATACAATAACAGAAACCACTGCAAGAGTTTTGACAATTATTGTCATATTGTTTGTATTTTTTACTTTTGCTATTTCTGTTTTATTTTTATTAAATTGCACTTCGCTTTGGGTGGCATTTTTCATAATTTCGACAGAACTATTACTAGTGTTGACAATTACTTGTGAAAGTAGTTGCATCATACTATTTTGTGTCTGGTAAGAATTGGATTCAAATCTGGTGACAATACCTTCCAAATTTATCATTTTTTCTTTTAGAACACTGGTATTTGTTTCAAGATTTTGAATCTTATCATCATGAATATTAATTTTATGATCATGTGTATCTAAAATTTGCTTGTGTGAGTCCAATTTGTCTAATGCGTCCTTAACTTCATCCTCGATTGCCACATTATTCACCTCTTCCATAACAATATTTTTATTTTGCATTTGACTTTTGCCCCTTTCTGATATATACTTACGTTAATGGTTGTAGTGCTACGAACATTACAATCAGATATGACAAGTTCTGAGGGCAATCAGACTTGTCTTACATATGACAACCAAGTAAATAAAACTGAATATGATTTATTAAATATTAAAATAATATTAGTAGATTAAAAGAGATGTAAATAATTACACCTCTTATTTGAATTATCTTTATCTAAAATTTCTAATTTTTACTTACCAAAAAGATAACTATTAACTTTTTGTGCTGTGTCGTATTTTGTATTTCCACTTAACAAAATCTCATTAGGATGTTTAACTGAACTGCCTCCTACCACAATTAACTTTTTTGCACTCATAGCGTCCTTTGGAACACTTTTATCAACTGGTCTAATAAAAATAGCACAATTACCATTCTTTTCTGCTACATCAGTTCCACTCCAATAGTCCTCTTTTGAATATAAAAGTACACAAACTTCTAACACATTGTCATCTCCTTGATTATTATTTATTGTTGTTGATTGAATAATCGAAACTGAAGAATTATCTTTATAAACATAATCGGTTCCAAAGAGATAAATACAAACAGATTTAGCAATATTCACAGCAATTTGTTGTCTTACATTTACATCTGCTAATTTAGCATTGTCATTTTTATTGTCTAAAAACGCAGTTTCTAATAATACTGCTGGCATATTTGTGTCCCTGATTACTGCAAAATTTGACACCTTAATTCCTCTGTTATAAAATAATTGTCCCATCATAGGATTTAAAATCTTAGCAAATCTTTCTGCATTTCCTCCTAAACTAAATATATGACATGATGTTCCATAAGCAGTAGAATTAAAGGCATCACAATGTACACTAAGGAACAAGTCTGCTTTATTTGAATTGGCAATTTTACATCTTGTATTTAATGAAGCATTAACAGAAGATCCATCACCATTCACTTTTGCCCCATCCCTAGTCATAATAACTTTTATTCCATTTAATTCAATTAATGTTTTTGCACGCTTACAAATATCTAAAACTATATCTTCTTCATGAAGACTAAAACCTTGACAACCAGTATCAGCATTAGGAATTGATTGATGCCCTGGGTCAAGAACTATAACTTTATTTGTCATTATTTATTTTCACTCCTATAGATTTTTTATTTTCTTAACCATTAAATCTATCCTTTGAATTTATTTTTATTTATTATTAATATTCTCCAACCTTTGCTAATAAATCGCTCTTAACAATTTGCTCTGGTGATGGATACATATCAGAGCATAGTCTTAAACCTGTAGCATTTAAATAAACCAAATTAACTAATTCACTACAGTTTTCGCTATTTTGAGTATCATAGTAGGGAAGTAAAATGTGAAATAAATATTTAACTCCAATCCATAAAGTAAGAAAATAAGAATATTTATCGCCAATTTTACTTATTGCATAATCACATATTCTTTGTCTCTGTTCGTCTGTTAGTTGTTCACAAGAATAAATATCTATTGTTCCTTGATAGTCATTGAGTGATCTATATGCAACTTTACCAACATAACCATCACTTTCTACAACAAGACCATTCCCTACAGAAATTCCAACATGGGAATAATTTGATTTAGAAATTTTCCTAATTAGCATACTCACTAAAGAATAATTTCCTCGATAAGCAATAATATCGGCTTGTTTAATCATTTTAATTCACCTCCAATACAAAAAAGAGAGAAGAAATTCAATCTTCTCTCTCATACTCTTATTTATTTCTGTTTTTTAAATTTTATTATTCATTAAATTTACAAGTTCATTTGGATAAAATTAACACTTTAAAAATTTGCAACAATATAATTGTTACTTGTTATAATTTTTAAAGAGGCAGAAGTTAACCCATGAGATGTTTTTGTCGCACTTATTAAAATCCCCTTGGCATTTCCGCTAACAATAGCCAATACAAATCCTGTTTGTCCAACCATAGCAGGGGTTGATAATTGCCAGTCTGTCCCTTCTACTCCGAATAAAATTGTTGCCACCTTTTTTAAGGGAACAGGCAATGGTATCCAAAAATAAAGAATAGAATCTGTATAACCAACTGACAAAAAGTAACTACCTATTTCTGCTTGGTATTTATACCTTTGGCACTGAATTAACTCATTTAAATATGAATTTGGGTAAAATGGACTTAATACATTCCCAACTTGGATATGTGCAATATCTGTGTATCCACTTCCTCCGAATGTTTCTGTAACGGTATCATTTACTCTACTGGCAAAGGTTGAACCATACATATAAACAAATAACAATTTAAGTTCATCATTAAAATCTGTGCCAAATGATTTTGTTGCTATGGTATTGGTGTCAATAGTAAGTGTATATTCCCTAAAGTCGGATGTTAATGTAAAATAGTTACCAATAATATTCTCCTGTGCGGTCGGGGTTCCACCAGTCCCATATCTTTGTGCTATATATACTCCTAATTTTTTATTTGCTATAGAACTTCTTGCCCAAAATGAAATTGTTACTTTTTTATTATTTCCACACAAGTTTCTAGTTCCATGTTCAATTAATTGAGAAAGTAGATAGAAATCGTTTACCCCATATCCACTTCCTGCACCATTAGTTGTTATTCTGTAGTTTAACATTGACTCTGGAACAGTCCCGTAACAAGCTTCTGTTGAATGGGTAATTGTGGTCGGTGGAGTCCCTATAAATGTAGGATACTCAATACCCCATCTATCAGCTAAACAATTATGGTACGAAGATGATGAGATTGGATTAGTCCATACACTTCCTGATTGCCAAATATCAAAATTGCCGTTTACGATAGCTTGTTTAGTTACTCCGCTAACACTTTTTGTATTATTAATATCTGTTAATACCTTTGCATTATCTCCAATTATATCAATAAAAATGGGTTGAGACCACGCAATTGTTGAATCGGATACCTTTGTCGATTTTACCCTGACATAAACTTCATCGCCTTTAATAGTATAAGACGCAGATGTAACGCCTACCGTAGATTGTAAAACTCTTCCATCGCGACCTATAAAATAAATATTACTACTCGAAATACTTAATGCAGTAATAACGTTTCCTGTTTGGGAAATTGAAATATCGTTTCCGGTTGATGCATAAAAATTACCTTTACGAATCGAATCTAATATATCTGATTTTGTATTTGCATTAGTTTTAACAACTACCCAAGCTTTGCCTAAATCAGTAATTATGTTGTGGCAATCATCTACAGCCGTAACAAATACTTTTTTCCCAAAACTTAAAGCTATATCCCATTGTGCCTCTCCGTTTCCTGTAACCAATGCGTTATATACCTCAATAAAATTAAAATCAAAATATGACTTTATTTCATTGCTTCCCACAATATATTGATTCGCCCAAGTCGGATGAGCAATTGATGTCATTTTATTATTATTCCTATGAAATGTCATAACATCTTGAACATTCAAGCTTGTACTCTGAACATCAATATCATAAGCAACAATATGTCTATAAATTGTTTCTTCACAACTTGTACCAATCCATGTTATTCCGCTAACTGATGGATCAGCAGTAATTACATCATGATCTGTAATAGTAATAAAATCAAATCCCGCATTTTTATAAGCTGTTACTAATTCAATAGGAGTATTTGCCCCGTCACTATTAGCAGTATGACAATGTAACTGACCTTTTAGAGATAAAGAACCACCAAAAGAATAGGGGTTGTTTATTGTGAATTTATTACCTTCGTATGACATAGTTTCTGATAAATGTTCATTAATTTGATCGGCATGATCTTCTATATTATTTTTAAACGTATCATGGTCATAGGCAGTAAATGCCCTCATTACAGAAACTCCCATATTCCATGACTGTGCTGTGCCTTGAAATCCTCTTATACACCCAGTTAAATCATTTCCACTTATACCTGTATATTTAATTGTTTCTGCATTTTCTCCACCTGAAATTGTACAAAGGTTAGGTGCCAATGATAATTTACTAGCATCTGTTACTGAAATAGTTGTTACACTACTATCTATACCAATAGATAAAGTAGTTACGGGTGAATTTATTTTTCCAGAGAACATTTGAATTTGAGACATTTAATCACATCCTTATATCCTTAAATTGAACTTTTCCATTCATTGTTTATTTTTTTCTTAACACTCGTAATACTTTTCCATTCGCCATTTACTTTTACATAAATATTTGAGATATTTACCCAATTACCGTTTAGTTTATAATTAATAGAAGTACCAATTGATGAATTTTCTATAAAACTAATCGGCAAAATATCATTTTCATTTAGTTCTATAGATTCATTTTTTGTTAGATTTACCATTAAATTATCATTAGATAAAACACTTGCTACTAAAGAGTTTTGTTCACTTAGCCCTAAATTTAATAAATCACTGTTTGTTAAATTAGCATTGATATTAGATAATTCATTTAAAAGAGCATTTAAATTATCATTGCTATTTAAATTAGCATTAACACTAGAAGATTCAGTTACAATAATGTTTAATGAATCATTTTGATCAATATTAATTACTGAACTTTCGAATAAACCAATACTTAATGAATCGACATTTTCTAAATTAGCATTAATATTAGATAATTCATTTAGTACAATGTTTAAACTATCATTGCTAATTAATTCTGCATTAATACTTGAAGACTCTAACAAATTGAGATTCAAATCATCATTAACAAATAAATTTGTATAAGTAGTAGAAGTTTCATTTATATTTAAAGCATCATTACTTAATAAAATTGCTTCAATACTAGAAAATTCACTTAAATTAACATTTAAAGAATCGCTAGAAACAATATTAACTTGTAATTCCGATGTTTCAATCAGAGTAATAATGGGTGGGTCTATACCTGAAGCACTTACTAATAAAGTTGCGTCCTCGTTAATAATGCAAATGAAATTATCATTAGATTCAATTACTTTTGTTATTAACTGGTCACTATCATCAATATTGATGTTTAATATATCACTTTGCTCAATATTAATTTCTAAATCTTCATCAATTGATAGATTACAATCATCATAATCAGATATTGTATTATTAGGAGATATGTTGAATGGCATATTATTGAATCCACTATTATTAAATGAACCATTGTTAAAATTGACAGGATCAACATTAAAACTTGAATTTCCATCAATATTAATATTTAACGTATCGCTAGACGAAAAAGATACTACCGAATCTTCGTTAATTGATAAATTACAATTATCAGAATTTGTTAATATTTTATCAGGAGATATGTTAAATTTCATATTATTGAATGAACCATTATTAAATGAACCATTGTTAAAATTGACAGGATCAACATTAAAACTTGAATTTCCATCAATATTAATATTTAACGTATCGCTAGACGAAAAAGATACTACCGAATCTTCGTTAATTGATAAATTACAATTATCAGAATTTGTTAATATTTTATCAGGAGATATGTTAAATTTCATATTATTGAATGAACCATTATTAAACAAATTAAAACCTCCTTTCTTATTTAAAAGTTAAAGTTGTTAATCTATGTGTAATAGAAATTTAAGTTTAACTATCGCACATAGATATGTATTATTAGTGATTAATATTTAAGATGTTACAACTGTTAAAGTTACTGTTAATGACCAAGTTCCTGACGATTTCACCCCAAGCCCAGAAACTACTCTATTCAACATTACTCCACCACTTGCTGCATTAAATATTCCCCATTCATTCCATGCAAAATTAGCTTCACCTGTAGCAAAAGTTGCTTTAAATACCAAAGCATTTGCTGTTCTAGTAGGATAAGTTGAGTCCATTCCTTTTCTAAGTTTATTTGTTGCTGCTTGTAAATCAGTTTGTGTTACTGCAAAAGCAGTAGCGGAATCTCCTACGCAAAGATAGGAAGTTGTATTTGTAAAAAAAGTAGGAGTATCAGCGTTTACGATTGCGGATGCAATAAAATCTCTTCCAGAATTTGTTAAAGCCATTTTATATTACCTCTTTCTATTATTTATTTTTTATTTATTATTAAAACTTTTTTACTAAAAATTATTAAACTTCTTCTTCATATTCGATAACTTCGATAGGCTGTACTAAACCATTTTTAATATCTTCTTCAGAAACTCCATCTTCATATCTCTCTAATTTTACAATTGCTTTCATTTTAATTCCTGTGTTTTCATTATTCATAAAATTTTTCCTCCTTTCATTTAGTATAATTATTTATGCATTATAAACAAACCAAATATCTCCATCTTCACCATCTGAAGATAATGGAGTTGTGGTATGAAAAGTAATTGATTTTGCAGATGTGTCTATTAAACTCTGAATGGTTCCTACTACATCACCAACTCCATTAGTATAATATGATCTTGAACTTGGCATTTGGATTACTCCACGACCTTTATAATTTGCAACAACAGTTTTGCTATTTTCCGAAGAAGTAAAAGTTATTATTCCATTCAAATAATTTACAAAGAAATTTGTTGCAGTTAAATCAATTATTTTTCTTACTTCTGTATATCCATTAATAATCACACCATTAAAACTATCTGGCAATTCATCTAATACAATATTATTATTTACAATCAATCTTGAGTCGATTTTGTCAATATATGGGTCTTCCTGTGTTCCGGCTCTAAGCTCGTATAAAAGTGGATCATTAAATTCAAAAGCCATTAATTTACCTCCTTTTTACATTATAAAAAGAGAGATAAAATAAATTATCTCTCTAATCTTTAATTATTATTAATTTGACAAATATTGTCGAATCTCCCTAAATTTATTTAATTTATGATAAGATATAAATGAATTTCATAACCACTTATACAAACTAAAGAAAGGAGAAAATATTATGAATCTACCTAAAACAAACCATTGTCCTAACTGTGGAAACAATACATTTGGAGCTTTAGCAGGAGATGGAACTCCTTATGCTATCTTAACTTCAGCAATCAAAAATCAAGATGGAAAATTCATTCCTAATGCTACAAAAGTATTAGGATTGTTTCCTATTATTTGCGACAAATGTAATTATGTAATGCTATTTAGAGAAAATTAATTTGTTTGATTCCAAGAGCATTTATTTATGTTGATTACACACTGTTCTGCCTTATTCCAAGAATATTTATTGATATCAATTCTTGACTGTTCTTCAAGAGCAGTTTCTTTTTTGTTTTCTATCATTATGTTTCACCTCCTTTCATTTTTATAATTAGAAAGAATCCACTAATTTTAAGTGGATTCTTTTTTATAACTAAATATTAAATTTCTAACTAAATGACTCAAACACATAATCTTTCATACATTGAAACAAATTGTTTAGAATTGACAATTTTTATACTGTCTAATTTAACAATATGCATACCACTTTCCTTATCATCGCTAACAATATAATCAGCATTGCTTTCAATCGCTGTTTTTAAAAACATTTCATCTGAACTATCTTTAATCTTTGGACATTCAGTTTTAGATGTATTAACCGAACTTGACTCAAAAAATATTTCAGATAACATATGCATATATTCAAATTGGATTTGTTTATCATTAAAAGCATGATAAACAAAATTCTTTACTACATAAAACAATTCTCCAATGGTATCCTGCGAGAAAACCAATTCAATTTTTTTGTTGTCTATTAGATCAATTACTGCGTCACAATAAAAATGATTGCTAGAAAACCATGAATTGATAAAAATATTAGTATCTGCAACTACTTTAATTTTACTCATATTTCTTAATACCCAATATCTTTCTGACATCCTTCTCATTCATACCTTTTGCTTTCATTGCTTCTTGTGCCATCTGTCTCATTTTTGCCATAGTTCCTATTTTTATAGGACTTTCTACAACTACATTCATCTTTACTCCTCCTCTCCACAATTTTGGTTTTACTTTACATTCCCCAGTTTTTACTATTGGTTTATGAGAATTATGTCTTACTTTTTTTACTCTTACTCGTGCTTTTACTCTCATGATAATCGCCTTCTTCCATACACATATCTTACCATAAAAGGCAATGTAATGAAAAGTGTTTTTGGAAATTTTATAGAATAAAGGAAAGAACCTTATAATTGATTCTTTCCTTTAATTGTGGTATAATTCTAATGCATGAATTCCCTATCCTGCTTGCTGCTCTAACAGCGAGCTTTTCTTTTTGTCTAAAATCTTTCTAATAAATTTCAATGCTTTTGCCGTACAAAGCGTGGTGCAAACATTCTCCAATCCATTGCTTGTTCTCATAGGAGTAATCTTAACTGTGAACAAGTTGGCTTTAATATATTGAGAATACGGATGATTCTTATTAAAACTTCCATCTGAAAGAATTTTTTCCTCCCTCAATATTTTCATTAAGGAATTTCTACCGTATCCTAATGTATCAGCAACTTGTTTAAAATTCATTAATGAATCAGAATTCATAAAATCGTCATACATTTGTACTTTTGGTTTCTGATCCTCTAATTGTTTAGATAAATCAGATGCTAATTGTAAAGCTTCAGATAATGTTTTGGGAATGGTGAATTTTAGTTCAATATTGCCTAACCTTATTCCCTCTAATAAATCATATACCCAATCATAAAAATCATTGGCTTTTGGTTGTTTGCTGAATCTGCAAACCTCATAAACCCCTTTTGCACTATACAGATACGATTCTTGCTTTCCTCCCAAGGGGGTATCAATCTGAACCTTCCTTGAAAACTTATCCAACCTTTCTTTGTTCCTATTATGAATAGTTTTGATTGATTCTCTTGGATTACCATATTCAAGAGATTTTCCAATTTGCTCTCTTGTCATCCAAACTTCACCATTCTCATCTTTCCATAAATCACACTCAACACCATTGAAATTCTCTTTTCTAAATAATATTAAATTACTCATCAAATTGCCCATCCTTATATCCTAAAATATTGTAATATAAGCATGAGTCACAAATTGGAATATCTAGTTTTTCATCTTCGAACTTTGAACCATAGTTTCCTCTTCCTTGAATCGACCATTTTGTTTCATATGGCAAGTCAATAATATTATGGCATAAACGGCATTTAGTAGGATTTTCACTAATACATAAATCAATTTTCCCATTAATCAATTCAATGCTCACAACAGAACCATAGATGTCTTTTCCTTCAGTTAGCATAATCTCGGTAATTTGGTCTTTATCGATTAATATCTCTTGACGACCACTATAATCTCCATCACTAAATACTAATACACTATCTTTATCAGCATATCTAAAAGACTGATATGTATTCACTGACCAAATAGGATTAGTACCTACCTCAACTTTCTTTCCTGAATAACCATCTAATACTTGGAACATCTCTTGAATTTTGATCTCTCTCATAATAAAATCCCCTCCACTAATTTTGTTAAGGCCGTGTTTTATTATGCCTTACATTTATAGTATAGGGGTTTAGTTTAATAATGTCAACTAAAAGTTTATAAATATAGAAAATTAATTTATAAACACAAACTATAATTTAACATTATTTATTACTTCATATTCAAAAAGATCAAATATATCACAGTCTAATACAATACTAAGTTTGATAAGTGTTTCTATAGGCATATTTACTGATTTAAAAGTCTTATTTAAATTTTGTGGACTGATACTCATTTTATCTGCTATCCACACCTTGCTTGCACCAGTACGTTCTTGATACTCAGTTACCTTTTCTTCAATTCTGTTTTTTATAATAATTTTCATTTCAATCACTCCTTATCACTCTATTATACCACATGAATCATATGCCTATCAAAAATCATAAACATATGTATAAGGAGAGAAATAAATCAATAATCAGTAACCCTATCTCTATATCAGCATAATATCATATAAGATACATTGTTGTCAAATATATTTATTTTACACTTTACAAATTCAATCCTATGAGGTATAATAGTATAAGAGGATAGAAAGGAGTGAATTTATTATGGCAAAAGCTAAAACTTCATCTTATGTCTTAACGCTCAAAATGAAATATACGACTTCAGATAATTCTGCATTAGATAAATATTTTGAATTATCAAGAAGACTATATAATGCTATTCTTGGCGAAACTTTGAGAAGATTCAATCTTATGCGCGAGAGTAAATTGTATCAACAAGCAAGAAAAGAAACTGATAAAAAACTAAAACAGAAACTATTTATTGAAGTCGAAATTAAATATGGTTTTAGAGAATACGACATAAGTAAATTCGCCACCAAACTTATGATTAATGAGTATTCTAGTCTAGGAAGTCATATTAAGGCAAAATTAGTTAAAAGAGCATTTGAGGCAGCAAATAAATTGAGATTTGGAAATGCTAAAAAAGTTAATTTTGTAAGATATAGCGAAATGTACTCCATAGAAGGTGCAGATAATAAACAAGCAATTAAATATAGAGATGGAGTTATAATTTTTAACAAACTTAAAATGCCAATTATTATTGAGAATAATGACATTTATGCTCAAAAGGCAATTCAAGATAGAGTAAAATATTGCAGATTTATTAAGAAAGATATTAAAGGTAAAGAATACTATTATGTTCAATTAGTTTTAGAAGGTATCCCACCCATGAAAGCAAATAAAGAAACTGGAGAAGTTAATTTATATATCACTCAAGGGGATGTTGGAATTGATATTGGAACTCAAACTATTGCTTATTGTTCTAACACAGAGGTTAAATTATTAGAATTAGCACCAGAAGTTAAAAATATTGAAGATCAAAAACGGATATTACAACGTAAAATGGATAGATCAAGACGAGCAACAAATCCTAATAAATTCAATGAAGATGGCACTATTATCAAAGGCAATCGAGATAAATGGGTAAAATCTAATCACTATGTTTTACTTCAAACAGAATTAAAATGCTTACAGCAAAAACAAGCAGACATAAGGAAACAATCTCATAACAAATTAGCTAATCATATTTTAAAACTAGGGGATAAGTTTTATGTAGAAAAAATGAATTATTCAGGATTGCAAAAACGAGCAAAGAAAACTACTATTAGTAAGAAAACAGGTAAATTCAATAAAAAGAAACGATTTGGTAAAAGCTTAGCGAATAAAGCTCCAGCTATGCTAATTGAAATTATCAATAGAAAGTTAAAATATTTTGGCACAGAGATTAAGAAAATCAACACATATACGGTTAAGGCAAGTCAATATAATCATATTAATGATACTTATGTTAAGAAGGATTTAAGTGAAAGATGGAATACTTTCAATATTGATGGAGAAGCCATTAAAATTCAAAGGGATATGTATTCAAGTTTTCTAATTATGAATGTAAATAATCTAGCAGATAAAGTGGATAGAGATAAATGTTTTGATAAATTTAATGAATTTAAGGTTTTACATGATATTGAAGTTGAAAGATTAAGAAATTCACAATTAACTATTGCATTAAGGAATGTAATTTAAAATTATTAAAAATCAAAAAGGTTTAGAATCGAGCCTTATGCTATCGCTAATTGTCTCAATGGAGATATTGATAGTAAAAGTCTATGGATAATTAATTCAATAGCTAAGATGTTGTAAAATACAGATGAGTATAATGCCTGTAAATGAGAGCTTAGAGACGAGTTAATTAATGTAGAACCTGCCATACGACCGTAGGGAAGCGTGTGCAGTGATTCAGATAAGAATTTACCAAATAAAGGATTTGAAAATTATTTTAATATTTCTTGTGAAAGTGATAGGGACGATATTGATTCAGAATTGACTAGAGTTAAAACTATTGGTATTGATTACATTTATGATGTGTTATTGGATATAAAGGAGAAAGGTAAGAATTTAGTTGTATTGGGATAAGCTATAATTAAGAAATAAATATATTGTATTATCTAGAGACTCTACTAGAACTAGAGTCTCTTTTCTTTGTTAATTTTATCATTTAACATCCCTAAAACTCTCCAAATCAATTCGACCCATACAATCATACCAAATCACAATTCAAACTCAACACAGACAATCCTCGCGACTCTCATTACATTTCTACATTACAATTACAATAAAACCCACGCAAATCAACACAAAGAAAAAGACCTTTTAATCAGGTCTTCCCTTTATACTATATTCTTACTATAATTTAGATTTACATAACTGTAACTTTAATACTTACTTTTTTACCTAAATATTCACCAGTAATTACAGCAGATCCTTTTAAAATTGCATCTATTATTACAGTCCTATCTACAATATCAACTACAGCAACATCTGTATCGTTAGAAACCCATGTAGCATCTAATGATACATCTTTTATTGTTTTATCTATAAGTGTTGCTATAAGAGATATCTCTTTGCTTGCACCTTGCTTCATATTTAATGAAGTTGTGCTAGCGTTTAATTCTTTTAGATCAGAAGAAGAAATAAGATTTCCAATAAATGAATATTTTGCATTAATACAATCATCATTCCATTGAACCGCAAGAATATAATAAGTTCCTGTATTTACTTTGAATTTTAATTCTTGTCCAGTAATTTTATCATTTATAAATACATCTGAACTATAACCTATTTCTTCCAAATTACTATCAACTAAACATAATTGAAAACTGGAATTCCCTTCCCCATTATCCATTGATCCTAAAACTGTTAAATTACCATCTTTCAGAAAATTAATTTTATAATAATCAAAATCCATTGATTCATTAATTTCTCCATGAATATTTTTATTTAGTTGAATAATATTTGCATTAGACTCTTCATCATTTTGTTCATTTTCATAAATTTCAGTGGAAGGAATATTATTCACTGTAACCTTACAGGTAGCTCTCTTTTTACCGTCCACTGTTGTTACTGTGATAACTGCTGTTCCAGCTTTTACGCCTACAACTTTACCATTTGAGTCAACTGTCGCTACTGATGTTTTACTTGATTTCCAAGTAGTATTCTGATTTGTTGCATTGGGAGGCGAAACTGTAGGAATTAATGTTTCAAAATCTCTTAAATTTAGAGATGTTGTTTTCTTATTTAAACTAACTTTAGATACTTTTATTGCCTTAGTACCATTTACTGTAAACACATATTTTTCACCAACACAACTTACAGTTTGACATGCATCAATATAATAAGTGCCAGCATTTACATTAATTCTTAATTCTTGAGTTAAAACTCCTGTAACATCATCTATTTTTAATTCGCTACATCCAATATCTTCAGTATCACTATTACTTAAATATAATAAAAAATCATTAGTTAAATCTGACTGTATATGAGGATTAGGAACCATAGATCCAATAATTGTTAAATTCTCATTTTTTGTTAAGACGATCTCATAATAATCATCTTCCCATCGGCCATTTATTTCTCCATGAATTTTTTTATTAAGCTGAATTTTGTTTGCTTCATCTCTTATGTCATTCGGTTCACTTTCATAAATATCAAAAGAAGAGTTCGTGCTATTTAAGATTGCCATATCTAATGTTTGGTTGGAATTTAAATTATCTCCTGTTGCAAACACTGGAACAATAGATGTGAATAATAGAGCAAGAGATAATGTGATAATAGTTAATAATTTTTTCATTAAATTTTCCTCCCTTTACTTTTTCTGTAATAAGAATATACTAAAGTGGAGGAAAATGCAATCAAAAGAAATTTAACTTAAAATAAAAAGACCATTTTAAATAATGGTCTTTTCTTGTAACAAATATAAAATTAATTACCAAAAGATATATGCCCACAATCCGGCAAAGCATCTCTTAGAGTTTGTATCTGATCATCACTTATTGGATTCCCATTCAAAACAAGATATCTTAATTTATCAAGTTCATACAAACTACTAATATCAGTTATTTGATTCCCTTCTAATTCAAGATTTATTAATTTTTTCATCCCTTGTAAACTACTAATATCGGTTACATGATTATTATTCAATACAAGTTTTGTTAACTTTGTCATTCCACTTAATGCAGTGATATCACTAATTTCATTCTGTCCCAAGTGTAAAAAAGTTAAATTGGTTAATCCTTTTAAATCATTAATATCTTCAATTTTGTTACCAAATAAACTTATACCTTGTAACTTCTTCAACCCCTTCAATGGACTAATATTTACAATTTTATTATTATTAAAACAAATTCCTTGTAAATTTATTAAAGATTCAATCCCTGTAAGGTCAATTAAATCCGAACCTTGTAACTCTAAACTAGTAATACCTTGGACATCTATAGTATATAAAGTACCTGTTGGTTTATTGATAATATCTCTTACGGTTCTCTCTAAATTAATATCATTAAATGTAACTTGACTGCCATTTACCACCGTAACAGTACATTTGGCTGTCTTTTTACCATCCACTGTAGTTACAGTAATGGTTGCCTTTCCAGTTCTCAAACCTTTAACATTTCCATTTGAATCTACTGTAGCTATTTTTGTGTTGCTAGATTTCCATGTAACCGACTTATTTTTTGCAGCAAATGGAGAAACAGTCGCAACTAAGGTTTCATTTGCTCCTACGATCAAATTTTTTGTTTTACAATTTAGTGCTACCTTTGTTACCTTTGATTGATTTATTAAATTTGTGCTAGAGATTGATTGTGGTATACTATCTGAGTTTATTGGTTCTGAAGCATATACTGGAAATATTGAAATAGATAATAAAGTTAATGATAATGTAATAGTTGTTAATAGTTTTTTTGATCTTCATAGATATTCCCTCCCTTTACTATTATTGTAATCATTATATAGGAAAGAAGAGGGAATTGCAAATATATAATTAATCACCAATTAATTATTTTTATTTCATCAGTATTTTTACAATTTATTATAGTTTCTTTTAAACTATAATATCTATTCATTTTGTCATCTATAAACTTTTTAGAATCTTGGTATAAATTTATAAACTGTTCTCGCGTCAGTTTAATTGTTCCAATATCTATAGTATTCCATATTACTTCATTTACTGTTGAATCTAATATCAAACTATTCATTTGTCTATTGAAGTTATTTTGCCACTCTAAATTAAATTTATATTTGTGTTTTTCTCCTCCTAGAACTGATGAATAAAATCCATCTAAAATATCTAAATTACAAGCTATATTAAGTTCTTCTATCTTTGATTGTTGTTCAAAAGATAATCTTATTGATTCAGGAATGGGGTCATATACAATAACCCCATCTTTCATTTTATAATTGGAATAATTTTTTATTATATCTTTTTCATTAACATCATCTAAATATAATGCTATGTATCCTTCGGGAACTGTTAAATTATCAATTGGAGAATCACCTACACACCATTCAAATGTTCCTTCTGAATTATAAAATAAATACATATTTCACCCCTTTTTTTTATACTGGTGGAAACACTACTAAATCTGCTCTACAAATACGGCAAGCCCCTCCATCACAACTGATGCCAACTGCTATTGTAGTTCCATTGGCAATGGAAAATGTCCCACTTCTTATTTTTTTTGGAGAAGTAAGTGCTGTATTCATATATGATGATGGAAAACCAGACCCAACTCCATTAAACAATTCTACTTCCGCATGATAAGAACTGTTTGTCGAATACCAAATAGCTTCAAGTGCAAATGTAGTTCCTACAGGCCAAACTCCTATATTGTGAAGGATATTTGCAGAAGATATAGCAAAACCACTAACAAAAGTAGTTAATGCAGTAGATCCCATAGTAAGCAATTTAAAATTTGTTACATCTGTAGTAGAAACATATGATGAATGTGCAGGATAAAATAATGGAATATATGCTTCTGTTACTATTGAACCATCAACTCCATTATCTCCAACAATTTTAATTGCTGTTCCAAAAGTTCCATTTATTCCGATTTTAGTATGCATATATTTATCACCAGAAGTAAATGTAGAATGCCACAAAGTTGAACCATCAATAGAATATTCTGCAATAATAGAATCTCCTGTTGCTCCAATTGCTCCATCTAATCTAACTGGGTCACTCCATGGTATAGTTAATACATTATTTAAAACAGTACCTTTAGAAAACCACAATGGAGGAGTTGTTCCAGTCGGAGGAACATCGTACCATCCAGAAGGTATTGCTCCTGTAGTTCCAGTAGGCGTTGCAGGAGGATTAGAGCTACTTCTTATAAATATATTGCTTACATAACTACCGTTAGTTCCATTTGTTCCGTTTGTCCCATTACTTCCGTTACTACCATCGCTTACAATCGGAATTATCTGTTGATCTAATAATGAAGATGTTCCTCCTGCTAAATACATACTAACCTTCAATGTTTTAATTCCTGCTAATGGCGTATAACTTTTTATAGATTCATCACTAGCACTTGTATAGCGATTGGTATAATTAACTCCATCCATTGAATCATCAATGACAAATCTTCCTGAATAATTTGCAGGACTTCCAGTTCCAGTTTGTGATTTTCCTGTTATTGTAAAACTAGTTGGTGTATACACTCCTGATATTGATTTACCAATTGCTGGAACAGACGTAACCAACCAATAAGAAGTTGCATTTTGTCCAATCGTACCAGATTTTGCCTTAGATATTGAAAACCTTTTAACAACATTTGCATTTCCACTCTTAGTAGCCGTAAAATCTACAAATCCATTATCAACTGTCATATTACTAACTGTATATGTTTTTCCAGATAAACTGCCACTAACACCAGAGCTTGGCGAAGTTGTAACTGACCAATTTACAGAATCATCAGTTCCTCCAATATAAATATAAATTCTAGAAACTGCATTAGTATAAACTCCACCATTACCTGCAGAATCAGTAGCAATAGTTACACTATCATTATCCAAAAATCCAAGGATAGGAGTTCTAGATTCAGCATATGCTTTTGCTGCAGATGCGATAAAATTTAACAATGCTTCTCTTGCATTATAATAATTATTAAAATTCAAATTGAAAAGATCACGATCAATCATTGAGAATGTTGTTAAATCTGCAAGAATAGCAGTTGAATTACCAGAAAGAACCGTAACATTTAAATACGCATTCAAAATACCATGATTACTTACATATGTACCATATAACGCTGTCATTGCACCAGAAGGATATAATAAAACTTGTGCATCTATATTTGCTTTTTCTGAAACAATTATATCCCATCTTGGTTTTAATGTTCTAACTTTCTCATCTTTCTTAATTTTATTATCATTGGCAATATCTGATAAATCATCTAATGCAGAAGTAGCGTCTGTCTTTGCTTGATTTGCTATTGATTTTGTCATTTTTGCAACAATATTATCTGTGTAATCAGTAGAATCAATCCAATCAGTAGTAACATAACTTCCTGTTGGTTTTTCAACTATACAGATTTTTATATCACCATTGATCTGTCTCCATAAATCTTCAATACTATAAGGAGGAATAGGTTGAGTAATAAATATTCTTCTTTTTGTATCTAATGAACCTTGCGACCTTGAATCTTCTAATAATGTTGCAATTACAGTTGTATCAGTTATTGGAGTCCATTCATAAGCAGTTGTATATGAGAATCTGTAAGCATTTCCAGAAACTATATCATAAAACAAATCTCCTAAATGCTTTACCTTTATTGTATTTGTAGTCCAATCACTGCTTGGAAGATTAGTTAATAATGGAGCATACCCATAAAACCAACACTCAATTAAACCATCAGTTTGACTTGAAAAATTAGTAGGATCTGCTGTGTAAATGGTATCTACGAATGTTTTTAGAGAGTTTACTATAACTAAATTAGCATTGTCAACTTGAACGTTAGATATTTTGTTAAGAAGAAAGGATTTTGTAGTTTGAACAGTAGAAAACCCAGTAGATACTGCTGTTTTTTCATCTGCTGTTACATCAATTGGATAGTCACTACTATCTTTACCTATCCAAGTTCCTAATAAAGTAGTTAAATCATCTAATGCTTTTTGATAATTAAATTTTTCATAGTCCCCTGTTTTATCTAAACCTAAATTAGTAGCAAGTAAAATTAATGGCTCTGATTCAGATTTAACCGATGCTAAATCACTCGCAAGTCTACTTGCTTCTGGTTCATATATTTTACTATCACTAAAAGCATCATTAATTTCTGCCCCTAAAGAAATCATAGATTCAGCTAAACCTGAGATTGCATCTCCAATATAATTTCTTGCTACTCCCATAATTGCTTTAAGTAATGCTATTTTAAAGTTATAATAATTAGTAAAATTTGCAATAAAAGTAGCACTAACAATTGTAGAACTAGATGTCATATCAGATAATATTGGAGTAATATAAGCATAAAATGTACTATAATTTGAATCATAATTAATTAATGCACTTTGAACATCTGGGTAATCAATTGTATTCCAATAATTAGCTTGACTATCTATATCTGTTTTTTCAGCAACTATTGCATCCCAATATTTTTTTACAGTTTTCTTTTCAGAAGATGTAATAGTAGTATTTAAAGCAACTTTATTAATATCCACCATTGCAACAACTTTATCTGATTCTGCTGTTTGAACAGCCAGTATTGCTTGTGCTGAAATTACAGACGTTCCTACTGCTATTCCTTGTGGTGTACCATCTATTACTTTTGTAAATATATCTGCATATGGAGCTTTAATTCCTGAATCAGAAAATACTTCTAATGCAGAACCTTTGAATAATCCTGGAATACCAATAAATGCGAATGGAAATTTACCTGCTCCTGTATCTGTTCCTGTACCACCACATTTAATCATTGCAGTCAATAGTGTAGAATTCCATCCAATTGAATTATAAGAAGTTAATGTCACAATCACCGTATCGTCTAATGAATCTAATTTTGTTGCTAATAAATTTCTTCCTACTTCATCAGAATTATAAGTATCATATAATTGAGTAAATATTATAGACAAATCTTCTCTACTAATAACTGTTAACATTAGTCCTCTACCATCAGCACTACTAGCAGTTTTTTTCTTTCTATTAATCCTTAACAAACGGTCTGAATTATGATTAGCACCAGTTCCCCTTATAGATATTTCACCATCAACACTATATTCTGGCGTTGCTAATGTAATTGCATTATTTAATTTTAATTTTGTACTCATAACTAATTTAAACTTATTAAGCAATGTATCTTTTTGCTTTTTTGTAATTTTCTTATCTGGACTTGTTGGTAACAATATTATCCATTTTTCTAATTCTACTTGTAAACCATCAACACCACACGATGCTATAGTTCCAGTTAATGAATTTTGATAATTGTTTATTAGAGTAGTAGAAACAGACATGCTTTGTGCAATATCAATTATATCAGCACTTTCAGCAACTATATTATCGAATGATCCCTTTAATGAGATATATTCATCATAAGTAATATAGTTATCTTTTGCAAATGAAGTAATATCAGTTTGCATAGCTGTAATCGCTACATTTGCTTCAAATACCTGTTGGTCAACATAAGTAAGTTCATTATTACTTTGAATTGTAGCAATTGTTGATTCTAATAAATTTTTAGCATTTTCAACATTTTTGAATTTCTTATTAACTGTTTTCCCTTTACTTACAGATATCTCAATTGGATAATCTGAAGATAACTGATTCAACCAATCATCAATTTCACCAATAAGAGCACTAAACGCAGTTTGATAATTATTTTTTGCTGATTCTAAAATCTGATAATCATATTTACTAACATCAATTGTTTTTTCTGTATGGTCAACTATATCATCCAATTGAACTGCGATAGCAACAATATCATTAGACTCTAATGTAACTTGAGCAACTAATGGACTTAATATATCTGTTGCTTCTAATTCTGTAATTTTATCATTATCAATAAATTCATTTACTTGAAGTTGTAATTCACTTAATACTGTATTGAGTTCTGTTACTTGATCCTCAACATATCTTTTGCCATCATTTTGACGAGTTAATCCAATTAAATTTATTAATATAGATTTTTTATTTTCTACATCTTTAAATAAATTAGTAATAATAACTCTTTCTGTATCAAGAACAACAATAGGAGGGTTATAACTTGGTTGATCAATCCATTTGCTTCTAAGTTCTGTTTCTAGAGCATCTAAGGCGTTACTATAAGCAATCCTCTCTGTAGAAATATCAAGATTATAAGCAATAGTTAAAATATCTTGTGATTCAGAAATTGCTTGTTCTAGAGTGAGTTCTAGTGCTTGGCTTTCTGTCAGTGTTATATATCCATCCGCAGCAAATCTATTAATGTCAATATTTAGATTTAATAATGTTCCAGTCATTTCTTGTATTTGTTGGTCTACGTATTCTGTGGCGTTGATTAATGAGGAATCCCATCTTAACCTGTTTACATCAACTATATCTACAACTGATGTTGTATTGTACAATATATCTTCTAATTTTGAATTTTTACTTTTAACATTAGAAATTGTTAATTGTATTTCAGCACTTTCGAAGTCAAAGTTGCATTCAATAATTCTAGCTGTCAAATCAATTCCTAATTGCTCATGTTTAATAGAAATTGAATCTCCTATATTTATTTTATCCCAATTAGATTGTTCACTTAAAATCTCTAGAAAATTTACAATATTCATTTGAATAATTACTGTTGGATTTTTCCGTTTCTCCATTTCATCTAATCCGTAAATATACAAATCTGTAGAACTTAGCAAACTATCATTCGTCCAATCTTTGTCAATCTGATACGATGTTTGAAGTTCTAACAATAATTCAGGGGTAGAAGAGAAATATCCCTCATAAGATAAAGTGGTTTGAATTTCTGTAATTGAAGATTTTACTCCTGTAATTTGAGAATTTATCCCATCAATTTCTAATTGTTTAGCGTCTATTAATAATTGTTGGGCAACTTTTTCAGCAATTAAAGTTGTTGTACTATGACCTGTATTTTTCGCAGATTCAATATTATCATCAATAATTTTCATAGCATCTGTCAATAATGTCATTTCATTTTGTTTAGTAGTCAAATTAGATTGATAGGTTGTTAATTGTGATAATAATGTACTAAAACCATCTCTATTTTGAGATAATAATATTTGATAATCTAAAAGCTTATGACACAAATCATCGGACATATAATCACTATGTTTAAAGACAGTTCTAGTAATCTCATCTCTTTCAAAAGGAAATAAAAAATATGAATAGTCCTCGATCGGGGACTGTCCAGTTGGATTAATTGAATTAATTGTTAAACCATCTTTACCATAAACTTTTAATCTTGTGCAAAATGTTTCAGAATCAATATTTTGAACAATTGTACGCAAATATCTTTTATCTGAAATTATTAATCCTTTGTAAATTCCAATATCATCTATTGTATAAAAATTTATTTTTCTATTCACAGAATCAAATTTGGCAACGAGATTAAACTTCTCTGCAATTTCTAATATGAAATCAAGTTTTGTTTTTACTGAAACATCGAATGAACGATAAACAGAATTTAGAGTTTCAGGATAAGAGCCCAAAGTCCATGCTGTTTCTTTGAGAATTCCGTCTGTGTGAGTTACAACTGTTGTAGAAATTCCGTCAGTAATTGTTGTGACTGATCTATCAAAACCAGTTACACTCATAATTTCAGATAATTTTACAGAATCGATTTTATAAGACCTTATATTCTTATCCTTTAATTCATATTCTAATGAATAACAATTAATTTGATAAAAGTCAGAATTATCATCAGCATTGGATGAAGGGTTATTAATGATGAAAAATTCAGTGTATTCTCCTAGAATTAATTTAATTAGATATCTGTTTTTAATTAAGTCACAATTAATATTACGTTGGAATTGATGATTTATATCTATCATATATGGTAAATCAAAAGTTAATTCATTTAAAGTAGTTAAATTTAGCTTTAAACTACTATTATAATGTTCCTTTAATGATGCAATAATTGTTTTATTGGGTTTACAAAGATAAAGTTTTGGTCTTTGAGGGGTTTTAGTTAAGTCTATATCTATGAACATTTATATCCTTCTCTCTTAAATTTTATTTATTATAGTGTGCGAAACTGATATTTAAATTGAAATTTCATCTTACCAAAACATTGTAAATTGTTAATTCCCCGTTTCATATTAATAAAATCACCTACATGGTTATCATAACGATAAGTATTTGGTATTGATGTTGTAATTGATTCATTTTCATTGTCAATATATAAATCTTCATTATCTACAAGAGATGTTAAACCAAATTCTTTTCCTCCGTCAGACAAATTAATTATCGAAATATTTCCATTTTCTATCTTCTGTAAAGACAACATTGGTTGACAATCCACATCTCCATTATTTATAAATTGTATTGTAACTGAAGAATTATTTGTTGATAGATCGTAGATAGGAGAAATAAATGTTGGAGAGTAGATATATTCATCTTTACAACGCATTTGAAGATTTATGTACCCCGAATAACCATTATGCATTAATTCTGAACTATCTATTACAATTGCATAGAAAATCATGTCTGGCATTGATTCAAAAACTAATGGAGAAAAACTTTCTGTCGATAACCAACGTTTCACTGAACGAAGTTTGTCTTCATCAAAATCTTCTGTAAATGCGATAGTTAGGGTAAGTATTCTTGGAGAAGATTTTACTTCTACTAAATAATTTGATTTACGAGTTATAACTTCTTTTATTTCTCTATCTGAAAAGAAAGACTCTTGGAATAACCCTGAGTCTATTTTACAGTTAATGATATTGTAGTCTGTTGAAGATTGATTATTAAATTGGAATGAGAGAGATTCTGATATTGGCATGTTTGTGGTTTCACCTCCATAATTATTTTGTGATTAAGGAGGACAGAGATATCAGTAACTTCTGTCCTCTTATAAAATATTATTTATTAATCTACATTTCTTATAATATAATAAATTCTACCTTCACCATATGATTTTACTATTTTATTTATTGTTGCTTCTCTAATCTGCACATTCCCATCGTTGGCGTTATATTGCCTTGCAATTTGATCGATTGCAGATTTACACATATTGTCACAATCCATAGACTCTATGGCATCAAATCTTAACCATATGTATATTTTTTATCCCAATCAATATGTTCTTCATGTGATATAATTTCATTAGGAAAATTATTTTGCCATTTTCTATATTCATCAGATGTTACCGTTTTCATTTTTCCGTTATTATCAATAATTGTTTTTGTCATATAATTTACTGAAAACCCATGCCGAGGTATAATTGTAAAATCTTCAATATCTGGATTTAAAAAATCAAGTTTGTTTTGTTGTTCTCTTATGATTTCATCTTGTTCACTAATTAATTTGCCTTGTTTATCTATTTCTTTAGTTTTAGAACTCTTAATTCCACCATTTCTCTTGTTTTGATATTTTGCTTTATCACCAAGAACCCTATTTTGTAATAAAGAAACATCGTAGCACTTACCAATGTTTCGTACTGCATCTTCTGCTAATTTTAAGTTTAACTCACTCAAGCCATTAAATATACTTTGACATATTTTAATTTTATCTTTTGTATTATATTCATCGTTTATATAATTTATACAATCTTCGTATAGTTTCTCAACCTCATGAGCATCTGCATTAGCAAATGTATTTTTAACTCTACGTTTCCCAAATAGTTTCTCATTATCAATTGTTTCTTCCTTCGCATGTTCCATAATATATACTCCACGTTTCCGAAGAGAAGGTAGGACTTCAGATGTGACCCATTTTCTAAAAGTTTTGGCATTTTTAGCTTTACTCTCTAAGCATAAATCAAAAAATGCATCTTCTGATACATATGTATTTTCAAAATCAGTGTCTTTATCTATAATTATACCTGTGACAGACTCCGTCACACCTAAAACTCCAAGGGTTTCGCATAGTTTTACATAATCATCTTTTCTTAAATACATTTTACCTTTTGCATTTGGTCTAGTATGGCCTAAACCCATTCCAATGTCATAAAGATTAAAATGATCTTCTCCATCAATTGTCATAATTCTTACTTGACCAAACTGTTCACTTGTAAATACTTGTAACTCATTATTCTCGTTTTTCTCATTGTTCTTTTCCATTTTTAACACGTCCTTTTCTTTTTATTATTTTTTCTATTTTGTTGTCCTTTATTTGGCAATATAAAAAACTAAATGGCGAAGGAAAGGACACCTTCTTTTTAATGGATTAATTAATTCCATCAGCCATTTAGTAAAATTATCAATATTAATTTATCATTATAAAAAGAGGAAGAATAATGAAATTAAATTATCTCCCTCTAACTGTCTGTGCTCTCTCAATTTGTTTGATAGTATATTTAGCACATCTATCCAACTCTTTATTGGATATTATTCCATCTGTCGATGTAACATTGAAATTAATTTGAGGAATAGTAACATTCGATGATGAAATATTATTAGCCAATTGCGGTGCTTGAAACTGTGGAACAGAAAATGATGGCAATGATACAGAATTAAGCAAATTAGATATATCTACTTTTGATAAAATATCTGCAAGAACACTATTAGAACTTATATTTCCTATTCCAGTTGCATAAGAAGGAATGGAAGAATTTTTAAGGAGTTTTTTTGTTAAATCTGCAGGAAGAACTTCCGAATCTTTAGGTAAATTTACAATTTCTGGGCCATTATCACCACTAAGAAATGAATGCCCATCTGGAGTTGTTACTAATTCTGGGCCTAATTCAGATATTTTTGCTAATCCACCAGGATGAGGATGGGATTTTGTACCATATGCGTAATTTGGGAATGCGTCAAGTTCATTTGCAGCAGATTTTATTTGTTTTATCGTATTAATAATTGCTTGAAAACTTGTATCAATTTGTCCAGCTTTTGTTGTTAAGGTATTGGTAAATTCATTAGAAAAAGTATCAAGACTTGTTTTAATTCCTTCAATATTTCCATCAAGAATTTCTTGAACTTTTGCTGACCAAATTTCATCATTTAACATTAATTCATTAAATGCTGTTTCAATATCAGTTTTTTGATCTTCTAAGGATTGCTTTTTTGCCTCATAAACTTCATTTTCTGATTTTTTCTTTGCGTCTGATTCTTTTTTAATAGCATCTAAAGCATCTTGTAGATTTTGTTTGCGAAGATCATTAGTATGAGAATTTTGCATATCATCAATAGAACTATTTTTCTCATCAATCTGTTTTTGTAATTCTGCTGATCTGGCTCTTCCCTCATTTGATGTATCTAAAACAAGATAATTCTGTTCGTTTTGGAGCACTTGAACTTCTGATTGAGATTTATTTAGATTCTTATCATAATTCTCTGCATCTGCAAGACGATCTATTGCAGAAATTTGAGCATTTATTGAATCTTCTCTGGCCTTTTCTTCGCTGTCAATATCATCTAAAACTTGCTGATGTCTTCTATCTTCGGATATCATTTCCACATTTATTACTGATATATCAATTTCTTTTTTTATTTTTGCTGCATCTTTTAAGGTTTGAACTATATTATTAGCGTAATCTTGCATTGATTTTTGATTCTGATTAAGTGTGAGTTTTAGATTTGCCATTTCATCATTTAAGGCTTTTTGAGATTCTGTAGTTAAATCTGTTGCTTTTAATAAATGACCAATAGTTACAATTTCATTAAAAATTGCATCTTCTTTTTCTTTTAATATAGTAATTTGCTTTGCTTGTTCTTTAGAATATTCTTCAGATGCTTTATCATATAAATCCATAGCAGATTTAGATAGATTCATTTTTTTATCTAAATCGGTCATTGATTGTTCAAATTTATTAATTTCAATTTGAACTAAAGAATTTTTTAGTGCTACTAGAGAATCTGTAAGTGTATCAATAGATACACCTGTTTCATGATATGCTTTTTCTAATTTTTGTAATTCGTCATGAGTCATTCCCATGGTTTTTCTAGTTTCTACACTTGAATTTTTAAACTTTGTTTGATAAGCGAGTGTGTCTTCACCTTTTGGATCAAACCATGATAAAGTTTCTCTGACTGAATATCCACCTTCAGATGAAACTTTTGCAAATTCATCTTCCATTTTTGAACGAGCTTGTGATAATTGTTGGATTTGCTTGGTTTCACCTTCTATTAATTGTTTAGAGAGAGTGAGTTCTTTATTGTAGTCTTTTGCAGATTTTGCTATTTGGAGTTGTTTTTCGAGTAGTTTGTTGGATTCTTCTGTAATTTTTGATTCGGTTAAGAATGAACGAATTAATGATTCTTCTATTGAGACGAATTCTGAGAGTGGGGTTGTTGGAGATGATTTTTCTTTTTTTGATGAAGGATAACTTCCAGAATTTGCTGCTGATTTTATATTTCCAAGCAATGCTTTCATTGCACTAATCTTATCATCTACACCATTATCTGCATTAAGTTGTGACTGTAAAGCACTTGCTTCTGCTCTTATCTTATCTTCTTCATTAAGCCATATAGTTCCAGTGCTAGGGTTTAAAGTTGGTTTACTTAAAAATGTAGGAAGTGCATTAAGAGCATTATTTCTTTGTCTGATTGCTTCTGCTTCTGCAATAAGATTGCTAATTCTTATTTTAGTTTGTTCAGCTTGATTAGAGGTGTATGTTTTTTCTGCCTCAAGAGCAGTTATCATCCCATTGATACGGACATCTAATAAACCCTGAACTGCTTCTTTATTGAGTGTTAATTGTCCATTCTCGACTTTCAATTGATCAATTAGTTCTGGATATTTTGTAACTAAATCTACAATTGTTGATGCCGATAACTTTCCTGTCTCATTATATTCTTCCATAGCTTTTGAAACATCTGTTGCTACAGAAGTAACATCTTTAAGACTATCTGTTAATTCTTTTGATGATACTGTCATGTCTAAAATAGAATTAGTAGTTTTTGGAGCATTATTTAATTTTATAGCATTATTAAAATATTTAATAATATTAGTTACTATACCTGCCTCAACACCATATTTATTTAAAGCAGATTCCATATCTTTAATATCTTCTTTTGCTTTTTCAGTAGTAGTACCTTTAGATATATCCTCAGAGATTCTTTTAAATACTTCAGATACATCAGATTTGCCGAATACATCCATTACAGATGCTAAATCACTAAATCCTTTTTCAGAATCAAAAGTAGCTTTAGATAAATTATTAATTAAACTTTGACTTAATTTATTTGCCGATTCTCTTGATTGATCAAAAGCATATGCTTCTTTGGATAATTCTTGTTGAATTTCAGCACTTTCACCAATCAATTTTGTTCTTTCGGATGCTAATTCTGCGGTTGCGTCTTGATAATCTTTAATACCTTTTATTCCAAGCATACCATTTTCATTTATATACCCAGTTATTGGGTCACTAGCATTTTCTAAAGATACAGTCTTTTTATCATTTTCAGCAATTTCTGCATTTATTTCTTTAATTCTAGTTTGTTTAGCTAATATTTCATCATATTGATCTTTCCCCATAGAATTAAATTTAGAACCTAATTCTTCTTGCTGCGCAATTAATAAATCTTTTTTAGCTTGAGTTAATTGTTTAACATATTCAATATCAACCTCAATAGCTTTTCCTTCAGAATCTAATTTAGTTATAGAATCTCCAAAAAGTGCTGATAATTTTGCCGTTGTTGTTGCTAATTCTTCCTTTTCCTCGGTAGTTTTTCCTAACTTATCAAATAATTCTTCATAAGAAGATATAAGAGAAGGTAATTCAGAAGTTTCTTGTTTTAAAGATTGAATTGATTTTGTTAAAGTATCAAATGCTTCTTTTGCCTTTTCATCTGCGTGAATCCAAGAATCAGCAAGACTCATTACTTTTCCAATTATGAACATAAGAGCAACTGACAATCCTAATGTAGAAACTGCCTGAAATGCAGACATAGCAACTCTTGCTGCAATTGTCGAAGTTGTTAACGATCTCATTGCTGTGCTAATTCCTGTAATAGCAACGCCTAATGCATTGGCCCATCCAGTCCTGCCCATTGCTGTTTGTTGCACAGTTGCCAAACGAATACTCGTTATATAACTTAAAACTGATGTTTTTGCCATTTCAAAACCAACAATAAATGGATTTGCCCTCCAAGTGTTAGCGTATCCACTAAATTGCCTCATAACCACTACCGTTTCTAATACGGAAGCTTTAAAGGCTAACATTGGGGCAATTAAAAACGACCTGCTCATAAATCCTTGGAATTTAGTGGAAAATAACGATGCTGTTAGAACAACTGTAGATAATATCGTAGGTATTCCACCAATCACATCAGCAAATTTTGCAAAACCAGATATTACAACAGTTAAGCCATCTACCATGTTTTTCCAAGTATCAGTGTTTATTGAATTTAAATAAAACAATTCCCACGCAGATGTCAATCTTTGAACAGAGGCAGCCAAAGAATTATTATATATTTCTTGTTTTTGTGCTGTTACGCCCTCACTTTCTTGGGCAGCAGTAGTATTTTGTAGAACTTTGTCGTAATTAGTCATAAGACTAATGAATGCATTTCTTCTATAAATTCCCGCGGCTGCGGTAGCTATTGACTGACGTTCGACATCATTTAAAACCTTCCATTTTTCGCTAAGATTCGACAAAATATTTCCCATTGGTAAAATTGTATCAGAGGATGATTTAATTGCCACTCCAATGTCATTGAATTTCTTTTCGATACCTTTAAACTCTTCTGGATTTGATTCTTCACCTACGTTTGATATTCTACTGATAACCGTTCTCAATGCGTTGGCATTTTCACTTCCACTACGTCTTGTGACTTCGATCATTGTCGACAAAATCCCCGTTGTTTCGGCAATATTCAACCCTGCATCTTTTGCCACACTACCAACAGTTCTTAATCCACTGGAAATTTCTGCCACACCTTTAGGGAAGTCCAATTGGAGCATACGAGCAGCACCAAGAATAGAATCTGTTACACCTGTAATTTCATTTGCAGTTAAACGATATTGTGTCATTACCCCCATAAGTTCATCACTGGTCTGCTCGATTCCCTGTCCAGTGATGGAACTAAGAGTTACCGCACTTCGACTCTTAGTTAAAACCTCATCAATTGTAGAGGTGTATGTTCCGAATACAGCTATGGCTTTCATAACCGTATCCGTTGTTGCTCCCATTTCAGTTGCAAATTTATTTGCCGTATTAGTTATTTCGCTAAAAACTAAATTAGTGTCAGACATTTCCAATTGTAGATTTGTGAATAATTTACTTTGCCCAGACATAAATTCGAAAGATTCCTGCAATTTATGTAGGCTAGACATCACTAGCGTAGATACTGCTATCCATAGTGGAAACCGTTGCAGGGCCACAGATGTGGCTTCTCCTAATCCTATTTGTCTATTTGCTAAGTTTCCTGTAGATGTGCTTAAAGAGTCCATTTGTCCTCTAAGCATATTATAATTACCAGAAACACTCATTGTTTGAGTATCATTAAGTTTGTAAGTTTGAGTAACTTGTTGCATACCTGTACTTAATGTTTTTAATTTTGCATTCAACATCTCTAAATCTGGTATTAATTTTTGAGTTTTAAAATCAATAGGATTGCTTCCTGATTGTTGTTTGAGAACATTGAATTGAGTAGTAATATTTTTTAAATCACTAAAAGTTTTTTGTGCGGATATCGTTGATTGATTAAGTAAATCTGGAACTTTTGTACTTGATCCTATTTGTTGAAATGATTTACTCGCTTCATCGAACTGATATTTTAGTCTTATAGTTTCATTCTGGGCGTTTTTTAATACAGCAATTAATTTTCCTGCTTGATCATAATCATAACTAATTACTGTATTTCCTTTATATTGTCCAGCAGAAGTTAAACTATCTGCAAAAGTTTTTGCTTGTGCTAAAGAACCTGCTCCTGGGGTAGAAACTGTATTTTGTCCCTGAACTTGAACCTTAATTACTGGTCTAAGTCCTTCTATCTGTTCTTTTAATTTTGTTATTTCAGAATTGGGAACACGTAAAGATATATCAATTTTCTTGCCATCAATTTTAGAAGTATCAAGTTTTAAATTTCCTAATTTAAAAGATATTGACTCAATCTTACTCTTAATCTCTTTTGTTGCATTAGAAGGAATCTTAATATTATTTATTGATACATTATCTAATTTTATAGAAAGTTTTTCCAAATTTGTTTTTATATTGTTTAAAGAGGCTGAATCTATTTTAATATTATTAATAGTAATTGGATTCGCTTTAACAAAATTTTGTAAACGTTCGATTGTAGACTTTATTTCTGATTGATCATAATTAATTATTATTTTTGCACCAACAGTATATGTTGTACCCATTAAACATCACCACCTTATAATTTTTTAATCGCATCACCTACAGCTTTATCAATTAAATTTAAAATATTATCAGAATTTTTTTCTATTGCGTTTTTCATAAATGGTCTTTGAAGAGTTTGGTAAGGCCACTGTGATCCATTCCATGAACCATAATCATACCCTATTCCACTTTCAACAATTTGAGCATATGATTCTAATGGATTATTAATATCGTTCATATGATGACTTTTTGCTATATCGTCATCGGAATAAATATCTATACTTATTCCATTTACATTCTTATCTACGATAGATTTTGTTATAGATTTTTTAAGGTTTCCAGTTCTTTCATATACCAAAGGATCATACACAGTTAGAACATCAGAATCAATATGTTCTTTTACATCATCAACTAATATAGTTCCAATAGTTTTTAACTGACTTGATAATTCTTGTTCTAATTTTTTAATTAAATCATTTGCCAAAAATGATATATCTTTAGGCAACTTTTTCACCGCCTTTTACAATATTTTCTTTACAAAACCATATATTTTAGTATATAATTGGGAATAAAAAGGAGTTGATATTTTGATTAAAATAATATTAGCAACAATAATATTTATTATAGTAATGGTTATTATGGAAATGATTAATGAACCAAAAAGCAAAAAAGCAGAAAGAATAAAAATTACAAATCAAACTATAAGACCAATTACTTTAACTCATATAGATGGTTTGTCAGGATATGGCAAAGGAGTAGAGGTGAAGTTTTCTAAAAACATAGAAGAAATTATCATTGATAAAACCTATTCTATTCCTACAAAAAATATAGAATCAACCATATTTAACTCCTCCAAAGAACTTACCGAACATCAAAAAAGTATTATAGGAAGATCATTAGTTGGAGGACTCTTATTAGGGCCAGTTGGTGCAGTAGTCGGAGGAATATCAGGTGTAGGAACACAAAAAGAAACAACAATGATATGGATAATAACTATTAATTATAAAGAGTATGGGAATAGTAAAACTGCTATATTTTCTGCAGAGGATGAATCTGTAATCCCTAGATTAAAAAATGCTTTAAATGCATATTGAATAATAAAAGAACCCATATTTTCTATGGGTTCTTTTACATTGTTTTCTTTAATATACTTACTCTTCGTTATTGCTTGATTCTTTTTCTTTTTCTTTTTCTGCTACCATAAATTCAACACTTTTTTTAAATTGTTCTGCAATATTTCCCATATTTAAAAGTTCGTTTTCAGGTAATAAATCAAGAATACTATTAAACAATTCTAATTCAATTAATTTATCTGCCATTATTAATAATTTTTCTCCTTCATCTTGAATTGGAATATTTGTAAAGTATTTTATCATAAGCATAGGAAGTATAATACTATCCTTTAGATTATCAATACCTTCCATGCCTTCAAGTTCTTCGATGATATTCATATAATCAATCATAATCTTTTGTGTGTCTGTCTTTTTGAGATATTTAGAGAACTCCACTTCATATTCCTCACCAAAACGATCTGTAACTCTTTCTGTGACTTTCTCATTGAACTTACTAAATCCTTTGTTTAAAGATACCTCATTTAATTTTTTAACATTTGCCATTATATTTCCTTCTTTCTTATTATATTTATTATTTATTTAAACTTAATAAAACTTCAGTTAATTTATTCTTTACGCCTTCACAATTATTTTTTAAGTCATATGGATATAAATCTATAAAAATTATATCAACCCTAGATTGGTAATAATTATTCTTTAATATTATTTTATCTTGGTAATTTTTAAACATA